>JAABUP010001110.1_pt1 | contig 57215 bp, 86 predicted proteins | sample 5559201 | NCBI WGS metagenome assembly JAABUP01 (sample SAMN10711887, study PRJNA513373) | rock metagenome | isolation source: Antarctica rocks | place: Antarctica | reverse complement strand
TTGGGGTGGCCATGAGCTTGCGGGCAGGGGTCCTGATGGGTGCATAGCCAGGAGGCTGCTCAAGCACTTTGTAGCCCTCCACAGGCATCATGGAGTCTAGCTCCTCATCAGACAGGGCCCTGTTGCGCAGCTCTACCTCACGCTCCCATCTCTGGGTCTGCCATTGCTCAGCACTCAGCTGCATCTGCGCCCAGACAGAACACCTCTTACTGCGTGCTTATAAAGCTCCCAATGATGCTTTGGTGGGCTAGGCCCTTTGTGCAGACGAGTGCTGTCATGCTTGCAAGACATGTATCATGAATATCACATGCTCAGAACAGTGCAAACATGCAAACCTGCATGCAGGCTCCTGAAACCAGCCTGTATGCATCTGCACATGAGAACATTGCACCAACTGCTGCCGAGCAACGAGGCTGATCTCACTCACCCCAGGCTGCATGGCACTAGGTGAGGGCGTCTCCATGCCAGCTGCCATGCCAGGGGTCATAAGGGGGGTGGCGCCAGGGGTCATGGACGGGGTGGCCCCCATCATTGGGGTAGCTGAGGGAGCAACACCCATGGGTGTCTCGTCCCACCGAGATCTCTGTTTCTTGGGTGTGGCACCCATGCCTGGTGTCTCCCCACCTGCCCAGCCGGGTGTTGCGCTGCCATCCACCTGCACAGCGTCCTTGCACATTTAGGCACGCGCCTGCTTACAATACACAGCTGTGGCAAGAACTAGATGAGCCTGCACAGTCATAACGGTGACTTGTACATGGGTGACGAGGCTGAATGCTTGCAGTATTGACTTAATGACTATCTCAATGGAGATTCTGTGGAGCAACGGTGACAGGCGCATATGAGAGTAACACAGCTGTGGATGAGTATAAGCTGCCCTGCTTTTGGTTGAGACTCTTGAAAGTGAGCGAGCAGCCTGAGTTCTGGCAAGACAGAGTGCTGTGTTTGTGTGCAATCACGCAAGATGCCAGTTGGACAGGAGGGCTCACCCTGCCAGGTGTGGGTGTTTCATCCCATCTATTGCGGCGAGGGGTGGGGCCGTCAGCAGGCCTGCCAGGAGTAGGGGTAGCATCCCAGCGGCTGCCTGCTCCTGGAGTGGCTCCAGGGGTAGCATCCCAATGTGCAGCAGGGGTGGCGCCTGGAGTTGCATCCCAGCTGTTCATGGCTGGTGTTGCCTCCACTGTGTCCCAGTCTGCTGCCTTGGGTCTCTTCCTGCAAAGTCATGGCCAACTTTGAAGGCTTTGTTGATGCACCAACACTCCTGAGTCATTCACTGAGGATCTGAATGCAGTCTATGTAACGTGGTGCAGTTGGTTGTGCAGAGTATAATGACCTCAGCAGAGCTGCAAAATATGTCATTTTGCAATAATACAGGTCGTGTTGTCAACAGGAGATTAAAAGGTCAGCAGGAGACGGAGCGTACGTTCCGCCATCATCTTCTGACTGATCCCATCTATTGCGCTTGCGACCTTTATCAGGCTTAGCAGCTGCAACAGGAATAACTGGCGGAGCTAGTCCAGACGCTTTTGTAGGCCTGGCAGATGCATCTTCCATCATCTCAGCAGTTGCTTTCTGCTTGTCAGCAATGTTTTTCATGGTGTTGTCTGTGTCCCTCTGCAGCTGTTGCGCCTTCATGATGTCTGCATAGGTCATGACATCTGCGCCTGGGGTTTTGTCTCCCATGGCATAGGCATCATTCCTGGCAGGAGAGATGATTCTATTCAGCCTGCGCTGCCTGTATTGATCTTCACGGTCCACAATACGCTGAGGCTTGCCAAAGCTTCCATCCTGCACCAGAAGCCATAGCTGACGTTCACAGCACAACAAGTGCGTGTTTTGTGAAGTAATCCCAGAAACAGCCCAGCTGTTACCTGGCCACTTTGGTCATCTGGAAGCTCAGCAAAGAACTTCTTTGGGGCCTCAAATGAGTTCATCTTGCTGCAGACAGGCAGGACCAGCTCGAGCATGGAATAAGGTACACAATGCTGATGAGACACGGTGCCTGGACTTGCCCTACCTTGCAAGCGCTCTCTCCCTTTCGTCCTGGTCTTCGTCGACATTTAAGCCAATAGATGTGTCAAAGCCAGCATATCGATCAACTCCCCCGTAAAGCTCTTGATCAAAGGTGGCGCCGGTAAGAGGCACGCCATTCTGCTGGCTGTCGCCATTCTCGGCCATTTTGCTGGAGTTGAGGGCTAAACCCAACTGCAGCTGTGAGGTCGTGGAAGTGCTATGCAACTCCACTTAGCGACACCTTGAGCTGCACATGCAATCGCACGTAAGGCACCTTTGCGCTGTGCAGACGCAGAAACACCGCTAGCTGGCTCTGCAGCGCTGCACCTTCTAACAACCCAACCATGCATGTGCTGGTGCATATGGTCGTGAGGGTTTCCCAAACCTATCTTTCTTTCTCACTCCAGGGCAGTGTCATGAACGGCCCCGCCCCACTGGCAACTAGTCAAACAAGTACGACGTGCCCAGCAACAGCTGAGAATCGGCGCAGACCAATCGGCCGTAGTAAATGACATCGCAGTGCTCACATCAGTCTTTGCCTTGCAGCCTACATAGCAGCCCGTTCTTATCTCGTAAACCCCTGAGGCAGAAGCATTACAGCCATAGCTCTTAAGCGAAACCTGCAAGACAGTGCTCTCAAAGGCATTCGAGCATCAAGCTGCACTTGGTACATGCCCAGGATGCGCTGAGCAGCAACGGAAGCGTCGACGCGAGGAATGACGGCCCAGCGGAACAACCCAAGCTTTTTCCGGAACAAGCTCAGTACAGGTATTTCAAGCACGGTAGAAACCGAATCGCTGCAAAACTGTCAGAAGCGACTTTCTATGCTGGTATACCAGGCGTGTCATGTTGAAGATCAGTGGCGAAGCTTTGCAAGGCGGCATGGGCTTTGGTGTAGATCCTCAGGTCAGTAACTTACTTGTAACTAGTAACTTGCGACTTGCTGCTGCAAGGTATATCAGTACTGCACAGTGGCAAACCTTTCAGCGTGAGACTACTGCTTCAGGTGTTGAAGTTCGTGGCGCGAGAAGTTGCAGCTGTCATGGTGAAAGGCGTACAGGTAGCAATAGTGGTGGGAGGAGGCAACTACTTCCGTGGTGCAAATGCCTGGGATGGTCTAGAACGTGCTACAGCAGACAACATAGGGTGGGTAGTGCCAGCTGTACTGCGTCAATACTTTGCTCGTGTGTTACGTACATGTATACCCATGTATGGAAATATTTATGTGTACATCCTTTGCAGTACATCATGCATCAGTGCACACGCAGATATGCTGCAGTTCAGCATGCATCCGCACATCCAGATGAGGTATGCTGTTTACTCACATGCACACAATGTGTGCTGCATTGTGCCTGCATACAGTCACCAGCCAAGGCTTTGTTGCATTGTGCTTAAGCCGTGCGGGCAACACTTTCATGGCTATTGCTTTAGCCATTTGCCCATTCCTGCCAATAGTCAAGCGAGCTTATCCCATGATTGCAAGCTGTCCTGAGCTTGCAGGCATACATCATCTCTCTCTGAGAGGTACAGCAGGCTGTGCCCTGACATGTGGTGTGCCACACTTGCAGAATGCTTGCGACCTGCATGAATGCCCTTAGCCTTCAAGCGGCCCTTGAGAGCGCCGGCGTAGTGACCAGGGTTCAAACAGCCATTGAAATGCGGGTAGGATGTCAAACAGGACTTTCTCTGTCATGCTGTCAGCTTTATTTGCCTGCTGGCTGTGTTTGTCTTGTCACAGGAATTTCGGGCATGCTTGCCGTGAAGTGCATTAGGTCCTTGCCACGTCATGTGAGGCATAGTATTGCCACACTACTGATGTAAAAGCCGGCACTGCGCCTTTGGGTCAAGGCAGGCAAGCCAGAGCAGACTTTTTGTTCAGGGAAGCAGCATACAATCAAGCTCATGCAAGTCTGTTTTGTAGGAGATAGCAGAGCCGTATATCAGAAGGCGAGCTGTCAGACATCTAGACAAAGGCAGAGTGGTCATCTTCGGTGGTGGCACTGGCAACCCATTCTTTACGACGGACACAGCAGCTGCTTTGAGAGCTGCAGAAATTGGAGCAGACGCCTTCTTTAAGGCAACCAAGGTGCTGTGGCAAGCTGCATGCATGCTTTCTCTTCAGTATGCTAGTGTGCATGCATGCCAAGTGCTGCAACTGCTTCTGCAACTTGCAGGTGGTCACCTCAGCCACCTGTTGCATGTTGACTGTTCATCAACAATGTGCTTGGATGGCCAATGCTTTGCATCCCTAATGTGCATCAAATGAGGGTTGTTTGGCACCCACATGCCCCCACCCTGTGTGACTCTGCAATGTCAGTGACGGATTGGACACGTTTGATGTGAGATCATGAGTGTGTCAATTTTGTTATCCGTGGCTTTATGGCCCCTGTAGTTGTATGTGATTTCAATCCAATGTGTGTCAACGAGTTGACTGGATGTGTGGGCAGGTGGATGGTGTGTATGACTGTGATCCAAACAAGCATCCTGACGCTAAGCTACATCGCAAGCTGTCTTACAAACAGGTTACAACTCAGGATCTGGATGTGATGGACCAGACTGCAATCACATTGTGCAAAGAAAACAGTATTCCAGTTGTTGTTTTCAATTTGACGAAAGCTGGGAACATCATAAAAGCTTTGACTGGTCATCCTGGAGCTATTGGAACTACTGTGGATGAGGAGGGTGAAGAGGGTGACAGTGACTATGATGAAGCACTAGCTGCTTCTGATGCAGACGCGCATCTTATGTATGATGCTGCGTCGATGTGAATTTTAGTGAATCAATCCTCACCCAGATACACTTCATGTGCAGGCCATCAATTACCGCAATGCTTAAAACACAACTGTCATAACAGTTACTTTGTGATCATGATGATGACACAGTTGAAGCTATTGTGCACAAAATCAGCATATTCAACTCAAAGACCGGCGTTATAAGTTTGCATGAATTGAAAACTGACGGTGTCAATTTAGACTTTGTTTTATAACGCCTGGAGATCCGGCTTACCTAACGCCAGCTACGCCTGAGAGGTATAGCAGTCGTCTGCATCTTGTATGAGACAGACCCCACAATCGCTACTTCAGACTATCCTGCCAGCAGGCAAAGCAAACATGCAGCGACCCTCATCTCGATCCAGCCAAGACCGTTTCGGCTCCAGGAACACTGTTACGGGATCAGCTGATCATTCAGCTGGATCAGGCTTGGCACCACGGCCACCTAGCGCTGCCAGGGTCAACACTGCCTCCCTGAGGGCACCAGGCACTGCAATGCGCACAGCTAGGCCCGGCACTGGCATCCAGAGCTGGAATACTTCCAGCCCTTTTGTGCCTCAGGTGGCTGATCGGCCAGTCACACAACAGGGCATGGCAGGACTCAAGACAGCCAGTGGTGCCGGTCGGCAAGTTGCGGATAAGACGTACTATCTAGCTCAGCTACGCCAGAAACGGTCTGAACTCATCGAAGTGACGTCACAGCTGCAGGTGTTGCCAGCAAAACTGCTATGTCTGCCGCTCTTCTACTGAGCTTTGTTTACATGCTAACCTACTTGTCCTGGTCACTCACAGGGAGAGTTAGACTCCTCGGGTCAAGACTTGGCAAAGCGGCAGCAGCTTGAGATGCAGGTGGACACAGCGTCAAAAGAAGTGCAGCAGCTCCAAGGGCAGCTATCTGACCTGAATGCAGTGCTCAGCAATCATGTAGCCAGCACAAAATTGGAGACTCTGCATGACCAGCATGCCAAGATGCTTGCCAGCAACCACGCAGAACGACAAAGGGTTGATGCTGTATATGCAAACCGAGCAGCAAAACAACGGCAAACTAAGGAGGTTCAAAGCGCAGCTGAGCAGATTCAGAAGCAGCTTGAGCAGAAGGTGCATGAGATGTCCATTGAGCAGCAGCAGGAGTACTACAATTTGCAGGTATAACACGCAAGTCCCACTGACAGAACGCGGCCTGATGTATGCCAGCCTGCAAATTTTCCTCATCCGTCTGACTTGCCAAGGGCCATATCAGCGTGAATGAACTGGTTGATGCATGAATGCTTTCAACAAACAATTGAACCAAGCCTTCCAGCCATCTACAGCTGCTGACTAGGCAAGTCAAGGAGCCCTTGCCATCTTGTGGCACGCTATGAAAGGTATGTGATTTCTCCTGGTGTGCAGGACACCAGACAGCAGCTGCAGGCTACTCAACAGCAACTGGAAGCTGAGTTACAAGAGCTTGCCGCTCAGGTCTCATCGGCTGAGATGAAACTGGCTGCAGAGCCTGCCAAACAGCGCACCCTTGCTCTTCAGGTACCAGCCATTACGCATGCCAGCACATTAGTAAAGAGCAAGCACCACAACCTTTGTTTTCACTGTGTCAGAATTACTCTGAAGCCTGCCAAGTGCAGCTCAATGTTGCAACATCATGGCACCAAACCACTCACGCATGCCCACTGCATGCGCGCACACTTACAGAAGAGCACACAGTCCCCTTGCTGTGAGTCCAGTCTGCCTGTGTTGCCATCCTAACCTCATCTTCTTGTATTACCCACGTCCCTCTCATGCAGCAACAAGTGGACGGCTTGGCAAAGCGCAAAGGTGAGCTGCAAGCAGAAGACCAGCGGCCTTCCCTAGGCCCAGAGGACCAAAGAGCTGCCCTGTTGGCTCAGATCAAAGCTGACAACGAGGCGTGTGAAGTGGCTTCCCAGAGAGCCAAGCAGGCGACAGAGGCTGTGCGTCAGATGGAGCGTCAGGCCAACACTGCACAGCCTGTCAGGTGACCCTTGTGTTCCTTGTGCAGTTCTACATTTGTTGTATGTCTGATGGAATGTATTGTCAGGTTGTGAAATGCACAGAAAGCTGACACAGCCTGACTTGCGAAAGAACATGGGTTCATTGTGAAACAACTCTGAACAGCATTTTGACACTTGGAACCAAGGCAATGATCAGCATAGCCATGCTGCGATTCTGACATGCCAGGACCTCAATTTCCAGGAGATGCATGCAGCACTGTCAATTATGGCCCTGCTGACTACGTCCAAGTCCAGCTTACCCTATAAACTACAGAGAGTCAAGCTTAAGCTTTTGACTTGCAACGCTGTGTTGACACACAAACAAAAAGCCTTGGGCTCCACAGCCTCTCTGTATGCACACATCAATCGGCAAAGTATTTCGTCTATTTCTGTTACATCCACCCTCTGCATTTGATGCAACCTCTAGATGTACGACCCGTGATGCAATGCTCTCACTCTTGCGTTCAGTCCACTATCTGGGGGGCAAGAGAGGTATGAGGAGCTGATACAGCAAGACAAGGCCATGACAGCCTTCATGGACACCTTCCCCACTAGCAGGGCAGGCAAGCTTGCAGAGCTGGAGGCCATGCAGATGGCTGGTACAGCCAGACAGAACCCATTTGGCAGGACCAGCAACCCTGACGTGGCACCTCTGGCATTTGATGAGAGTCAGGCAAGGGCGATGTGTTCATCTTGCAGTGCTTGCGTCATGAAAAACTGATCACGCTTGCTATGTGCAGGCATAAGAGAGAGAATGGTTGCATGATTAGCATCTGTCAGGAGAGAAATTGTGTCTGACAGGATGCAGAAAGGTCTTGCATGGGTTCTTGAAGAGCTTGCTGCGTGACATCTCTTCTCTGATACTGGCACATGTCAGATCCAGCCTTGACATAAGTATGTTGCTTGTCAGTAGCAGGGATTCAGCTCAAAGCTCAGAATGCTGTCTTGTGGCACAGGCAACACCTACACAGCAGGCTGAGATGAAGAAGGTCAAGGGTCTGCAGGAGAAATTGGGAACCGAGCTGACCAGTCTGTCCCAAAGAATGGCAGACCTGCAGGTCCAAGGCCAGAAGTATGAGGCTGTTGATGGTGCCAAGAATCAGGTGAATAAACCCTCCTGTTACCCCGGTAGTTGTTCATCAGACATTGCTAGTCAGTCCCACTGTTGCTGCCATCTTAGCTTTGACTGTAGGCGAACAAAGTCAGCTTTGCAGGTTTTTGCCATCTGTCAACACAGCCACCCACTCTGTGAGTCTGTGCTTGCTGTCTGCAAAGCTGAGGACACCAGGTCAAGCCAGGCCGCAGATTGGCTGCCGCCTGCAGCAGCCTGGTACCTCACTGTCACGTTGCTGATTGACAGTGGCGTCTGTAGGCGAGGCAGCAAAACAGCACACTGGAGACGCAGCACCTGCAGGCCAAACAGAGTCTGCAAGCTGCAGAAGCTGGTGTGAGAGAGCAGACTCAGCTGTTGGAGCGCCAGCGAGCAGCCCTTGGTCAGAGTGCTGAGCTGCTTCAAATTGCGAGACTAGAAGAGGATATCAGCAGAACCCAAGAGGTAAGCCATCCTGCATTGTGTTGATTCCAGGTTGGGAGACATGTTGCTCAAAGGCAGCTAGATTTGCCACTGCCTGATGCGTCAACACAGAAATGTCCCTGGGATCCAGCTTCACTGTCAATACCAGCAAGAGCTACAGCATACCTGCATAAGTGTTGCCATGGCCCGTGCAACGCATTCAACACTGCAAGGAAAATGCAGACTGCTTTGTTTACATACCCATGCAGTTGCATGAGAAGTTTGTATGCACCTGTCATCTGTGTCTGAAAGCCTGTTAAGCACAATGCTGAAGACATTGAACGCATTCAGATGGTCCATGAGGCCTGTGTTTCAAGTCTGTCCATTGTGCTCTGTGTCTGCACCTAAGTACATGCTTCCAGTGCAGGCAAATTCAAGGTTGTCACAAACAATCAAGAGCAGGGAAGCTGAAGCAAATTACAATGTGCTTGTGGATGACGTGCTGAGGCTGGTGACAGAATTGAATGGCGAGCTCAAACAGGCAGCTATGCTGTGATGCCAACGTTTGTTACCGCTTTGAATGGGATCATTGCAATTCTTCAGCAACAACCATGATTTCAGAATTTCTTTTACACTCATTGCCTTGAGTTGGTACAGCACTTCACTGTAGCGTGTCTCAATCCTTAAGCTCCAGGCTGATCACAATTAGCAAAACAAGCTCTAGGCCACCTGCGTCGATGCTACGAGATGCAAGTACAAAGGCTTCACTGACAACAGACTAGGCTTTGTCTTCCTTGAAAAGTCTGCTGGCGACTTATAGACCTCAAGCGCACATTTTCCAGGTTGCAAGCTGTTGAGCTGGTCCCAGTCAATGAAGCAGTATGCCTTGCCGGCAACCATCTCCTTGTTGGGCTTCCAGCGCTTAAATTCAAAGAACAGAGCTGATGTGCGGGGAATGCTTGCAATGTCTTGTTGAACATGTACCTGGAGGCAAAAGAGCCATTTGAGCCTCACAGCAACAAGCGTTTCACTGGGTGCTGACACCAGTCATGCTCTACCATGCAATCAATTGATGCATTTCACATCACGCAGGCACGGCTGATGCATGAATGACACTGCCCATGGAAACTTGGCTGGGATAAAGGCAACTAACCTCGCAGTTGAACAAGACTTGGTTGCCAGCTAGGTTGTTTGTGGTAGGAGTGTCTTGTGGTCGTCCTATGACATTGCCCTTTCCATCTACTAGGCTGATGGTGACATAGGCATCTTGAATCCCCTGCATAAGCCAGCCCCAGTCATTTCTGCTCCCATGTCCACTATTGCCAACAGCTGCTCAATAAGGGTGTTTTTAGCACACAAGTACACAGGAAAGTCGGGCTGCATGAGACCTTGGCAATTTCATCTTTGAATCCCCACTTCTCCAGCTTAAAGCTGATGAGCTTGCCCCCCCTTTGCAGTGGCTTGCTGACAGGCGGCAACAGGGTACCCTTGCTGCCATTGGGGTCCCCGGCGGGTTCACCTCCATCAGCCAAGCTGACACTGGCTACATTGTGGATAAGCGCTGATGGGACATCATACACCTTCTGATATTTCTCCTATTTGGCACACTCAGCAGAATCATCACCAGTGCACTGACGCTTGACCAGGTTGAAGGAGCAGCGGTAGCTGCAAGGCACATGCAGATGCTTGTGTTCTCACCCGCAGAGACAGCTCATGCTTCAGTCCCTGACTGCTCTGAGTTGGTGCACTTGGTATGAACACAGGAAATGGATCTACAGCCAAAAAGGCAAGCGTCAACACATGTTCAAGCAAGGAATTGGCAATTCGAAAGCTTGGAAGCTGCAGATCTTGCCAGTGCTGCTCAGCATGTTGGCAAACCAAGGCTTGATTCTTTGCATGTCATCAAAAGAGATCCCAGACTTTCCAGAGCTTGAAAGAGCCTGCATTGACAATGTGGAGGGTGACATTAGAGAGGAAGCAGATTGCAACAGCTTTGCTGCTATCTGCCAGACTCTGCACTACCTGGACACGAAGCTGGAGGCCAGTACACATCATCTTAAGGCTGTCTACTTCAAGTGTGCTGAGGCCCAGTTTGTTTAGACGGTGGACCTGAAGGTGTAGAGAACTGGCTGACACAATTGCAAATTTATGTAATCAAAAACGTGTCAGAGCACTGGAGGACTTGGCATACTGTTTCCAAGGTCAGCCTCAGGTGATCGTATTCCTCTGATGCTTCCTCTTTCTGCAGTAGCACTTAGATCCCGGGTTAGCTGAACATGAAGTTTGATGGTGCACGGGCCAAAATGCTATGTTTAGCCCGCATATCACAATATTGACCTGTCCCCATTGATCAGAGTCGACGGCGTCTTCAAAGGCGCGCTGCCACTTTTGATGAGTGGCCTCTTTAGTTGGAGGCATCGTTCAGCTGCCGCAATGCCTGCAATCTCGAAATGTTCCCGCCTGACTACAACAGGATTTCTCTAGACAAAGCAAAATAGGGTACGCTCGTCGGGCTGCTCAATTGATGAGTTCCTCTGCTTTGACTGTGTCTGCTGCTACCTGGGTTTGAGGATTCTGAAGCTGTCCCCAGCAGAAAAGCAGAGCACCATTTTCACATTGCACAGCCAGGGTAAATCTGTCTCTAGCAGCTGCAGGCTCTCCCCCATGTAGCGCACTTGCAATGGCTTGTTGCCTTTCATTATTGTTCTGCAGACAGCCAACTGTGCCTAACCAGGGCATGCCATAAAATGATTGAGGTGAATGTTTCCTCTTGAAGAAGTTTGATGTTGCTGTCTGACAGGCACAGTCAGTACATGCATTGAACTGGTATCAAGGGGTCTCATCTACACTCTCGAAAGCAGAACTCCAAGACATGCCTGTGGTGCAGCCACATCTTATCCGCTAAAGGAAACACTGACTGGCACCTGTTGCAAGCTGTCCCTTGATAGGTCGAATTTCATTTGCTGTTACATTGACGCCATGCTTGGCACAGCACTCTGCTCATGTCAGACTGTCAGACATAGAGAGTCAATAAGACATTACATCATGAATGATCCACAAAGTCCAACTACTCAAAGCATATTGGGATTCCCAAACAAATGCTCAATACTCTCACAATTCTTGACCCAAGTAGATGCTACTCGTAATACTAATGCAGTGGCAATCTAAGTCTAACATGACACTGCCTACAGCAGGCACTTGATTTTGAGCACAGGATGACAAGATAACTGCCTATCAAGGTGTGCACTCTGGGTGGTGCAGTCTGCAGATGCACCCTGACACTGGATGTACAGCCAGTGTCAGGGTTATTAAGCAATACAATTGTGACCTTGACAGTGCAGATACCCTTGACATCACACCATCAACACAACACAAAAGAAGGAGCACTGATCATGCAAGCACGCCCTCGCCTTGGAAGGTCCAAAACAGACCTTGACCGAAGACTTTATCGCAGTGCACCATGTCATGCCAGATTTGAATGTACATGGACATCTTGACATGGGCATGTAGTATAACGCCTATTATCTTCCAAGTTGTCTCCAATGTGTGGTGATGTCTTGAACCGCAGCGTATTGCAGCTGCAGTGGTGACTCAGTTGTCAGCAGAGCTTGAGCTCTGAGCCTGGCTTTCAAACCTCTCCGAGCCTGGCAGGATGCGCTGCACTGCTGAGGTTGCAGTCAGCTTGGTCATCAGTGGATCTGTGGCACGTGGAGACAAGCATTCACTTATGTGTAGGAGCAAAGGGCACTAGAAACAGTACGATCTATGCAAGCAGCAAACTGGACATGCTCATAATGATATGGAATGGTCAGGCTGCAAAGCGTGCCAGTGTGTTGGTCTGTCACATTCTGTGCAGAGCCTTTGTCGCGTCTATGCAAGCAAAGCAGCTTCAGCCACAGTCTTTGTTTGATGCTGCACACTGTGATGACAAGACCAGGGAGCAGCATGCACTTACTCTGGATGGTGGCAGCAGGGGCCTCCCCCCTCTTGCGCTCAGCATGGTCCAGCTTGAAGATGGCCTGCCTGTATGACTTGATCTTCTCATCCATGTCCTTGCTCTGGCAGCTCTGCACCCCACAATGTGCATCAGCACAGTAACTTCTTGACATGCATGCCAGCCGGAACATCTTTGGGGGTCAGCTGTGACAGCCTCGTCGCCGTGTGGGCAAGTCTCAGGCATTGAATCTCAGCCGTGGTTGGCCAAGTGTTGAAAAGATGAAGGGACCATGCATGTGCTGTCTGTGCTGGGGGGGACAAGCCTGATCTTGCTGGGGGTGGAAGAGTTGCTAGGTTTGGTGTTGTTGGACAGCAAGGTGGTGATGCATTTGCCCTGATGCGTCTGGTAGCCCAGCCTGGGATGAGCTGAACCGATGGCATTGAAGTTTGTGGTGCATAAAACATCTGTCGTTGAAGCATTCAGCAACTGCATTGCTTGCTCTGGTGTGTAAGCAACGTACATCATGCCACAGGCAGGTGAGCAGTGCAAAGAAAGCAGCAGCAAAGCTGACAGCAGTATGTCTGCATTGCCTTGCCTGCTGACACGCTGATTTGCTGCTGTAAATGGCTTGCCAAGGGTTAGGTGCCATCAAATGAAGCAGAGGCAAGACTGACCCGCATAACTTGGCGCTGCTTCTCCAGCACTTGGAGAGCTGCCAGCTTTTGCATGTTGTCCTGTCCTGTGCCATCGTCCAGAACCTGCTTGGTTCGGTCAATGAGGCGACCCAAACTGTTGCGCTTGCGGAAGGGCCATCGCTTCATGTTGCTGGCACGGCAAACCCTCTTCAGTGTGGTCACACCTAAGCCCAGCCTAGCTGAAGCAACCTGCAGAGGAAGCAAAGCTTGTCATCACCAGCACCCCTCCTCAACGTCCACGCCTCTGTTCACAAGCTGATGGACTCATGATGCGCCATAAGCAGCGTCATGATGTAGCAGAGTCTGACAGCACTAAATGTGGGCATGTGGCCCACAAAAGTGTCAGCTCTTTACCTGGATTGGCACATCAAAGTAGCCTCCTTCTTCCAGAAATGCCATGGTGATCATCTGCCTGCTCTGCCCCTTGTAATCCCTGATGGGCGCAGCGCCAGGGGATGCAGGTTTTCTCTGCGCAACAGTTGAGAAGCAAGGTTGAGAAAGCTTGAGGTTAGCAGCAGCACCTTGTTACAGAGTAGTAAATAGGCGTCAAGGTGCCATACCAAGGCTTTGTCATTTGTCTCTGTGTCCGAGTCGCTTTCTGTTGACATGTACCCTGAGCCGTCCTCTTGGATAGGCTGTAGCTGTTCAGCAGCTGGCCTCTCTGCAGGCTGTTCTCGCACAACTTGTCTGTGCAGCTGAGGCTCGGGAGCTTGGGATGCAGCAGCAGCAGCCGAACCACGCCACTGAGACGGATATTTGACGGGTCTAGGTGCGGGACAGGGCATAGGCATACTTGGATGACTGGAATATCTTGCTGATGCTGCCTGGTCCTGATGAGGCGGATCCCGGCTGCCACGTTCTGCACAAAAAAAGACGAGCTCGTGCAAGCACCCTGAACCGAAAGTTTGACCTCCCGCGTATTCAAACGACAGCAGATGTGTAGGAAACCCCTTTAAGGGGCTCAACGTCAGCCGATGCGCGTGGCACCCTGGCCCAGCGCATGATGCAAGACTCAATATTTTGTGTTTGACTCTTGACGAGTAACAGTCCATACCTGCCACATACACTTGGGCTAGAAGCCCGCTTTCGAGTGGCATCCTGGCACCAGGAAGTCACTGAGCGGCCGACTATGCTGACACAAGGTCGCCCGGTTTTCTGTGCCTGTTCGCGGGTCCAAGCAATTGTTGGAACGATAAAAGGTTTGCGCTGTCAAGTCGTAACTGACTCACAAGTCGTAATGACTCACAGTACATAATGGCCATTATACTGTTCTTTATTTACTTCCTTGACCTCGTACTAGTACCGATTGTGCGATTAGAGCGGCAAATTGGCTTGCGTGATGTTTCGCAATAGAGTCAGGCTGATCAGCTTGAATCAGATCATCTCGCTACGACTGCCGTGATCGTGTCAGCTGTCATACACCACACCTGCGACAGGTAGCTGCTGAGCTTGCATCGACATTCTCAGACAGACTGCCGCACATTCTCAGACGGATTGCCGCACAACAGCGCGGTCATCGCTATGGCGACTGCTAGCACAAGTGGGCGCCCTGCTGTCACAGCTGAACAATCTGGAGGTGACAAGGTCCTGAGGGAGATCGATGTGTGCTTGTGCAACGGTGTTCTCGGGACTGACACTAAAGTAGGTCGACTGCTACTAGACGAAGTTGGTCATTCGTGGCGGAAGCTGTAATGTTCTTTGCTGTTTGTTTCAGATGTATCTACTGCAGTACCCTCTAAGGCCCCCCTGGCGACCGTATGACTTGGATCACTGTGAAACGGTAAACCTATAACTGTGTCCTGGATGTGTACTTGAGTTTAGTCTACTTGCAGAAGCATAGTCTACACAGACACATTTTGTGTGACGAGCACATTCCACTAACTTGCACTCATGTGTACTGGGCATAGGTCAATTTCAAGCCAGGTGCCAGGCGGCTTGAGCTTACAACAGCCCTCGATGTACGCGGACACAATTACAATAGCCAGGCAGACCCATCCAAGAAGCTAAACTCCCTTACGCTGAAGAGTCAAAGTGTAGACTTGCCTGCATCTTTTGCTGTGGGTTGCCTCAGGGGTGACACACTAATGCTCGCACCGCTTGATGAGGCTCTTCAAATGCGGCCTCAACTGAGACATCTCGACGAAAGCAAGAAAGCAACCAAGGATGAAGACATGCTAGATGAGGAGGAGAAAAAACCATCATTTGTCACTGTGGGTCCACTGCTCTGCTTGGCAATGACGCTTTGTCTTTTCCTATGTCATTGTTGCACACCAAAGTCATGATTGACTTGACAGTTGTGTAACCAAACGCCATAATGGTGCAATGATGATAGGTTTATGGACCTGATGCAGGTGCAAGTCCAGCGGCGTGAGACTGAGAGGCAAGCAGAACAGCGTGTGAGCAGCTATGCTTACATAGCACGCCAAGAAGCAGATGAGAAATGGAAACAACTCAATTGTGCCTCAGCTGACAGCTCTGTGGCAGGCTCACTGTGGGACAGGCTCATGACTCCTCCTGCAGAGACAGCCAGCCTTGCTAGCATGCCGCGTGCATCATATCTTTCAGCGCTGACTTCTGGTAGGGACCAGAACCTTATTTGCACAGCTGTTTGCCGCTGCCATTCATCTTTGAACTGCCACAACACATGACATACATATATGGCAAAGTCTGTGTCTTGCAAGCTGTGCACTCTTCTGCGTTCAAACAGCTTCATCGCTGCACTACAGAGCCATAGGTTTGCTGTATTTTATGCAGACACAGGCCAGGCAGATGTGCTGGTGTCAAGTCGCCAACAGGGAACTCACAGTGGCAAAGACGTGAATGTGACTGGTCAAGCCCTAGAGTCTCCTGCAGTAGCAGGCAGAGCTGGGACACATGCAGCAGCCATGGGAGCAAGTGGGTCCCAGCCATGTGCAAATGGATTATCCATGCAAGACAGTGCTGGTCCTGATGGTCTGGAGGCGGCAGCCCTTGAGCCTGGCACCCAGAAGGCACTTTTGCCTGCCCTCCTTGTCATGTTCAAGCAGCACAGCGTGGTCAACTTGGCAGACATCAGGTATGTTGACAATCACAGACAAGCCATCCTGTGTGTGCTTGCGCATGAGTGACACAAGCCTTGTGGTGCCCTGTAGTTCTGCATGCCAATCCAGAGATGCTGTTTTGTTGCCTTCTGACAAGAGCACAGTGTGATGGCTGCTGTGTTGTATTTGCATAAGTAGCAGTTCTTGTAGTTCTGCTTGTACTACATTCAACATATGCATGGCCTGGAGTGGCATTGATCCGAATCTCAATGTTGCAGGCAATGGCTGTCCAGTTATGGTGAAGCAGGTTCAGCCAGGGATGCTGCAGCTGTTAGCGACAGATTGCTGCATACTGCCTTGCTGAAGACGGGTATGGTCACCTCTGTAAAAGCAGTTTATGTGCAAACAAAAGTGGCAAATGGGGGTATAGCAGATGCATTGCGCGGTGTCCTGCTGAACCTGCTGAAGGACAAGCCTGGTGTGAAGCGGTCTGAAGTTTTTGACAGTGCTCGTGCAGAAGGTCTCAATGTGTCTGATGGTGTATACCAGAAGGTCATGAAAGAACTCTGCACCTCGCGTGGAAACCTGTGGAGTCTTAAAAGTGGTGCTTGAATACAGCCTTCATCAAGTTCATCACAAGAACCTGCTGCTGCAGCTCTAATGTGCAGCTGGACGTCTAACCCTGCGTCAATGCATGTGTCTTCGACTTCAGCATGACTTGAAACATGCTAAAATAAAGTACAGATGGAACCATTCAACAATCCGAAGCACATCAACAACACAAAACTGAGTCTGAACAAAATTAGCAAGTATCACATGCAATGTGCCTTGTCACTTTGTTCGCTGCCTGTTCAATGGCGCTGCTGGACGTGTTGTTGTCCCAGCACTTGACTTTGTAGCGGACTTAGTTGTGCTGCTATTGGATGGATTTGATGGTGTTCGGCTGATGTTCGAGCCAACCGCAGGCCTGCAGTGTGTGACATGATCACATCTCAGGTTCTGACCAATGGGCAGGCATGCAACTGATGAGGTAATTGTTGCGCAGTCAGCAATAGGCTAGACCAAGCATGCCATGTGTGCATTTCTGTATCATGCAGCCTGAATGGAACATCCTACCAAGCTGGAGTGCACTATACTTTCCATGAACAGGGCATTTCAGTAAACAAAATGACTCTTGTTGCCAGACTGAATGCGCTGCGCACATGCATGAGCATACAGCCAGCCTCAGACTGACTGAGATGCTCTTGAATGCAAGGCAGACGACAAGCTGTCAACACCTTGTCATGCAACGCTTGTGACAACACTTGTCTATCTGTACAGCAGCTTTGCCCGTCAGAAAACATACTGTCCCTCCACAAGCAGACTGATGTACACATCAGCTCACCTTCTAGGAAGTGCAGAGGTGCTGAACTTGCCACCACTGGCAGCATTCAGGTTGCTGGTCAGCCCTCCAGCTTTGCCATTGGCTGCTGCACCAGAACTGCTGGCACCTGTGGAGGAGGTGGACTTGTCGGCTGCTGCCTTGCCACCAGCAAGCCCAGCTGAGCGCCCTACTGACACCAGCTGATCAGGTGAGGTCCTATACGGCCTGCTGAACTTATCACCAGACCCCTATGAGCATCAAACACCCTTTGCTGTTGTCAGTTGACCATCCATGTAAGGCCTGACTGTCCATCCCACGCATGAGATGCAGAACTTCAAATGAATGCATAGACCTGTCCAGCTGCATCGTTGAGGGATGACAAGCAGACAACACATGTGCTATTTCATGACATGCGGCATGACAGGGCTCTGGTGTGTATGCCGTGTCCATGAGGACCATGCACAGCAGCCAATACATGAGCCAATACATGATGTGGCTTGTGAACACACCTGCCCAGACACGCTTGTTGGCGTTGCAGAGGCAAGGCGTGGAGCCGTTGCTCCACCAGTTGCTCTGATGGACCATTGGCCCTCATCTGCACCCCCACTGCTGCTGCTGGCCCCCACCCTGCCCCCTGAACCAGTGCGCCCTCCTGGAGGCCCTGATTTGCTATCCCCACTAGACCTGGAAGGCACACACAGACAGACCTGGGGAAACAGTCTCAAGGCTGCTAGAGGGCGCTTGTGTCTGTGCATCAAATGTCGCCACAGCTTGTAGCCCAATCACCCTGAGTGATATTTCAATGGGCTGCTTGCATGACAAAGCAGGCTGGGTTGATCTCAATCACTTTGCCAGCTGCAAATCAAGGGTGAGAGCGACTTACTTCACAAGACACGAGCGCACCTGGCAATTCGAGTAGTGTATACATAATTGTACCAGTACAGAGCCTGAAAGCAGTGAACAACGTTTGCAAGGAACAGGTGCCACAAAAGCCTCTGAACAGCACATGAGCTGAAAGATATTGGATGGAGCATGAACTCTGGTAGAACTGACCTGTTGCTGCTGCTGCTGCTGCTGGTGGATGCAGGATTGATGGAGAGGGCAGAGAGGGATAAGGCATCATTGGTGCTGCGCCGGATCTTGGAGGGGCCAGAAGTAGGGCCCAATGCTCGGGGCCCTGCTCGGGCTGACTTGACCATATCACCGCTGCCCACCTTTTTGTTCTTTTGCAACAGAGCCTCCTCATTCTTCAACCTGCGCAGGAGCTGGACCTCAGCAACACAACACTGTGTTGTGAACATGCACACAATGCCTGCTGACAAACTACTTTGGCAAAGCCAAAGGTGGCAATGCTGAAAACCCCTTGTAGCAAAACCAAATGCAGCAACGCTGAAAAGCCACTGTGTCAAAACCCAAGGGGGCAAAACTAAAGGTGGCAAAATCAAAGGTGGCAAAACCAAAGGTAGCAAAACCGAAGGTAGCAAAGGATACAGACAGACTGATCGTTTGAAGCAGCCATGCATATGTAGAGGTATAGATCAATCACTGACACACAACCAGACAAACCAGAAGGCGAGCAGAGAAAACGAAAGGATGCAGATAATGTCAAGAGCCGGCAAAAGGAATGCAAACAGGTGGATGACACCAGGGTACCCAGCAGCTAGGTGAACAACTCATTGTGCAGGCTACTCAGCACTTTGGACGAACAACCAATGTTATTATCCCCCTGCGTTTCTGTGTTTCTGTTACATACACAGCCCCTTTTCTACATTTGTTTTGTGAGCCTTGAGAGCAGCCAGCAGCATGTGCATAGAAGCCTTAGCTGTCTTGTTTGCATTTGGTGCACTGCAGTATCATCTGACTTACTTTTCAATGTCGTCTGCTGAAAATGTGAAGTCGGACTCCTCCTCTTCTTTCTTGCTGTCCTCGCTGCTGCTGGTGTGACCACCTGGCAGGCCATTCATGTCCAGCAGGCCAGCACCCCCTGTCATGCGCACCTGCAAATCAATTTTTGTTCAGTCGCTTTGCTTGGAAACGCTTTTCTTTTTTGTCGTTTCTTGTGTGCAAGTTTGCAGTTGCAGACCTGCACCCCCTGTCATGCGCACCTGCAAATAAAGTTGTGTTCAATTGCTTTGCTTGAAAACGTTTTGTTTCTTTTATGTATGCTTTTTGGTATGCTTCTCTTTCTGTATGTTTGTTGTATGCAAGTTTGCAGTTGCAAAACTTCACCTGCAAGCAATGATGGACAGACCGAGTAACACTTTCAAAGGGAAACACACCATTGCTCTCTGGTGCAGGAGACAATCGACGTGTGTATATTTGAGTTGCTGTGGAGCACATGTCGAGATTGAGCATCTCAGGAGCAATTGTAGCAGCTATAGCCACATGCATGCATCAGCTGGAAAGGGGTTGTCACTGCCATCATGCTGAAATGGTTGCCTTGCTATGAACTTGATTGTGAGTCAGGTAGGTAAAGCTGACCGGAGTTCGCTTGAAGAGGTCATTGACAGCCCTTGCCTGGGCGGCCACGTCCCGGTCATTGTCAGTCGCCAGATTGCTCATTGCGCTATTCAGCCGCTCTAGCTGCTCCACATCCTCGGGCAACCTGCAACCAAGAACACGTCAGACTTCAGTCATATAGGTCAGTGTTAACGTCATGTATGTCAGTACATGTGTCAGTGTATGCGTCAGTACAGATTTTCAGCTTAGCCTGCTCCATGTGCATCCCATGCTGACTCTGGGTGACTCAGTGGCTGTATTGCTACTTGTGCATGCTTTCAACGTGGTCTGTGTCACGTAAGATGAAGGTGCCTGTTGTTGTGGCTTTGATGAGGCCATTGGAATAGCAGGAGAAGAAGGCAGTGTGCTGACAGCTACAAATGACACAGCAGTTGTGCTGCTTGAAGTGTGTCCTGACCATGATGAACTAGCATGGCGTGAAATTCATTTGTCCAGTTGTCCATTTGTCGCACAATCTTGTCTTGAAAATGCAAAAACGCAGGTCATCAGTACGGTCTGGTGTAAGTGTGAAAGCTTTTGTCCACCTGGGGCTAGTTTGAGTGCCATCAACATCCACGACTGGGGTTCATGTGTGATCAACAGTCTTGTTTTGCTCACCACAAGAAGGACAAAATCACTCAGAGCAGTGGTTGGGGCAAGTTTGCTGCAAATTGTTTGTAGTCATGGTGCAGGCGCATTGTGCGTGAGGACGGGGTCTTGCCTGATGGATTGCTTGAGGGCGGGTAGCAATGCAGCCAGGTGCAGACGCACATTTGGCACTGGATCGGTTGTCAGCTCTAGGCAGGCGTCCAGAAAGTATGTCTTGAAGAACCTGCGTGGTGCCATATCGATAAATAATGATACTGCTCTTGCCAATGGCCCTCTCATGGGGCAAGGCCTCAGCCTTGACAGGAATGTAAATTTATGATGACAACCATCGGGGCATGCCTGGTACAACAGGTCAATCACGTCTGAATCAATTGGTCCCAGACCTGACATGCAGATGCAGCATCACACAGTTGCATGGCAGCATGAATCTACGCAGCTCTGCAGCAATTGAGTGATGTATAACAAGGCCCCACAGATGCTGAGGGCACGGCATGAGCAGGCTCACTTGGTGCTGAAGCGGCGCACAACATGGTGGCAAGCATCTATGAAGGTCATCCTGCGCCAGTGTGACTTGGCTCGCGCATACTCGCGCAGCAGCTTGCAGTAGATGTCAGTGCGCTGGGCCTGCTTGCGGTTGTGGCGCATGAAGACCACCACAGCATCTGCTGCAGCTTCCCTGACAGGTGCCACCCCTCCAGCCATGTAGCGCATGGCCATGGGCAGGAAATGCTCATTGATCTGCAGTGCAGCATGGACGGTGTGAACATGCATATGCATGAAGAATACATGTGTATATGGTATAAAATATACATTGCATTATACAACAATAGTCATATATACATCATGTAAATATGTAACATGTGTAACATACCGTGCATCTCCAGAATGTATGTAACACATGAATATGTTGGTTATGTACGAATGTTTGATAATGGGGCAAGGTCAGGTGTGTGGGGTTTGCACATCCCACCCTTCCATGTGTGACGCAGTGCCATTAGTACAGCTGGTAAGTCCATACAATCTCCTAACGCGTGAGACAGCGAGGTTAGCAACCAACGTGACAGGTGACGTGGATGACTTTGCTGATATTGAATTATGCAGTAGCATTGCTTATGACTGGCTCAAATTCCGTGTGTTTACTGGTGATAGACGGGCTTTGTTGCAGAAAGCTGTCCACAACAAACAATCATAATGTGTGCAGCTGTTGCGCTAGGCTGAATGTTCACTGCACTGCAAGGAAGGGGACAGTAGCTTCAGAGAAAGCTAGCTTAACAGCAAATCATCCAAAACCCTGTGACTGCCAATGCACAAATTGAACACAGCACGTGCTTTATGTGCTACAGACAGGAAACGCGATGCAGAAAAGCTGGACGCACATCATGTTGTGAATCGACAGCAACAAAGCCTTGAAGGTCGAGCAACTCAAGTGACATAGCAGACGAATCAAACAGCCACATGCCTCAAGTTCATGACGACCAGTCTGATGAACAAAGCATATTACTACAGAACCATACACACAGAGCGGCCAGGCCAGCATGTGGTGTTGGAAGAGCACTTTCATTGCTGGTAACCACGTGGACAAACAAAGCACAGCAAGGCCAGCATGACGTGATGAAAGGGCAGACCTCATCGCTGGTGAACATGTGGACGAAGTGCGGCAAGGCCAGCATGTAGTGATGGAAGGGCAAACCTCATCACTGGTGAACATGTGTTCTCAAAACAGAGCGCAGCAAGGCCAGCATGTGATGTTGAAAGGGCAAACCTCATCACTGGTGAACATGTGGACGAAGTGCGGCAAGGCCAGCATGAGGTGGTGGTGGATGCGCCAGCAGTACCCGCAGCCGGCATCTGCAGCAAGCAGGGCAGGCAGGAAGTCTGCAAAGGCCCTGGTGCGAGCCTCCTCGTTGGCTATGCAGAACTGGTCCAGGGTCTGCACTAGGGATGCCATCACCTGTACCCTCACGGCGTTGCTCTCATCGCCCAACAGGTTCAGAAAAGGCCTGCAAGCAGAGAGGCAAGATGTCAGCTTGGGTTTGACTGCTCCAAGGTCACTGCGTCTGTGCTAGAATGAAAGTTTGCACTGTAAGTGATCCATTCACACACCCTTCAATGCTGGCATCACCCAGCAAGTGAAGCCGCGCACTGATAGAGCACCTGCATGCGCCATGAGGCCACAATGACTGTGCCTTGGTCTTCAGGTCATAACCAATGCTCCAACTTTGAGTTCATGACGTCACAGGCAGCAGAATATACAGGAACACAATATTGCCCCCACCTGCACAGCGGGGAGGGGGGCGGGGGGACCAAATGCATGCTTTGCCCTGGCAGGGGCATTCTGGACAAACATGATAGCATGTGAGGTCTACAATTGGGGCAGAGAACGAACGAAGCGATGCAGCAGTGTCGGGCTGGGTATGCATGAGATGAGTGCAAGCAGGTCCAGCAGGAGTACCTCTTCATGTACTGTGCACATCGCTCCTTGCCCAGCATCTTGCAGATGTCATGAAATTGGAGGGCCATAAGGCGGCGCACCTCCTGGTCGGGATCTGCCACCAACGCTGTCAATGCCTCGTGCACATGTGTTGCATACCTGCAGACATCGCACTTCATGACAACCTCATGCACATGTGTTGCATACCTGCAGACCTTGCACTTCATGAACATCATGCACATGTGTTGCCTAACCACATATCCTCAGCAGGACCAGGCAACAAAATTTTGCATTGCCAACATCAGGTGGTAAGGCAATAGCTCAGCAATGAAGCCAGTGCATTTGCTCTGAGGCATGTTGCAGATCTGATTCTTGCTTGTGCTTGCTACTTCCTGCTTACTGCCAGCTTGAGCATGTATGCATAGAACATAGTGGGGACTGGCTACGTCCTCAGCTGGGGGGCAATGGATACAATGTCAGCTGGGTCGCACATGCAAGGAAACCTGACTGTCAAGGGTGGGAAATGCATTTAGCTCACCTTATTACCGGCAGGAAAGCCTCTTGTCAACAATACACAGTGTTCAGAGGCATGACAGCAATGGGAACCATGCTGATGCACATGGCAGCAGCAGGCAAGCCATGTTGCCCCGGTCAAACAACCGGCAAATCATAAATTTTCCAGGCAAGTTACAAAAAAACCAAAATGAAAGAAAAGAAGGTTTTTCCAAAAAAGAAACTTATAAAGCCAAAGTTTCTGTTCTGGGCACCAGTTTTGTAACAAAACCTGAACTAGTTTTGTCAGGTTTTTGTAAGTTTACAAATTGACATTCTACAATAGCGAACCTGCGGGGCGTGGCCGCCTTCAAGACTGCTGCACAGCTTTCTGCACACAAGCGGCGGGTTTCCAGGTCCTGCCGCTGTGCCAGCTGTCTATACGCTCCCAGGAACACTCCAACCTCCAAGTCATTGTCAATGTCAGCTACCACCTGCACGCTCATAGTCCTACGTCAGCTGGATATGTCAGCTGCATACAGCCGCCACAGCCCTTGCAGCCTGCAACACTAGTACAACAAACTTTTCACAATGTGACTGGTGTCTAAGCTGGATGGGATCAGGGCCGCTGATCCTGGTACCTTGCCTATGACAAATGGTATGGACATGTAGAGGTCAGTGCCAGAAATCTGCCAGAGTTAGGGCAAGCATGCAGCATGAACATCTGCAAATTGAGGATGCATGCAGCCTGCCATGCCCCAAACACCTCCAGCCAGCAGGGGAAGTGTCAGAATCTGGGTGCTCATGCGTTGAAAGACAAAGGCAAAGCAGATGCCATGTGAGCACAAATCTCAAGCTGAAAGCAGCTGTTGCAGACGCATACACAGACCAGCAATGGACCAGCCATTTCTGGTTTTTGGTTCTAACACCACACTCATGGCGCTGTATAACGATCAAGATATTATCAAAATTTGCTTTACATGCTGTAGTTTAAAGCCTGGCCTGCAGTAAGACATACCTGACACAGGACTGAGGGAAACTGGGAGGCCATGCAGCGGGCAACCTGGCTCTCCATGTCAGGGCTCTGGAAGAACATGCGGCAATATGGCACAGCCTTTTTCCTGCGCACCTCTGCTGGCAGCACCCCCATGACTGCACATGCAACAGTTGGAGTGAGGGCTTGATTTATGCATATCTGACAAGATCTGATTCTGTGGGTGCACCCACACTTGTCTGAGCCTTGTCCCAAACATCAGAGGCGCTGCGACAATGGCGTCTAGCCTATTTTGTCCATTGCTGGGTTGAAAAAAGCCTGAGCCTGATGTGATGACTTTTGGCTAAGCTTCCGAGCAGCAGCAGCAGCAGCAGCAGCAGTGGCAACAACAATAGGAGCAGCAGTGGCAGTAGCAGCAGTGGTAGCAGCAGCAGCAGCCAGCTGTGTGTAATGATGACAGCATGCATTCATAAATGACTGCATGCATGACTCCTGACTCCTGCATGCATGACTATACTCTGCAGCATCATGCGTGTACCTGCAACCAGAGAGTTGATAGCAGCCACCCTAACCAGCGGCTCCTCGTCTTTCATGAGCTCAAGGATCTCTGGCAGGATGGTGGCCACCGTCACCTCTAGCCCAACAGCAGCTGCCAGGCAATGCAAGCCATCGCACATGTTGATGCGTACGATGTAATCGGTGTCCTGGCAGAGCGTCATGGCTCTGCGCAGGTAGCCTCTCTCAATTTCCTCCTGCATGGCAGCAAACAAACTCACTGTAATGAGGCCATTCATGAACATGAGTGGACATTCATGGCATGTGTTGCATTGCCATGCGATGGCACTCTGTATGGGTCTGTGAACAAGATGCATGTGTCATCACCGTGGCTAGCTATACATGTGCGCCACTAAAGTACATGCATGGCTGCAGAATGAATGCCATGCGTGTTTGTAGGTCTCTGAGAGTGTCCCTGAAAATGTGCCTGAAGGAGCATGGGGGCAGGATGGGAAGTGAAGCGCCGTGTAGTGCAATGCTGCAGCGCACAGGCATGAAATTCGTCCATTGACACATTGCCCAAATGGCAAGGTGGGGAGCCTGACAAGACAAAGGTGTCTTTGCCATGACACAGATGTTAGCTGACCTTGGTCAGGCATGCAGCCATGGATCCCAGCATGGCACAGCATATCACCCTGGACTGCACTGATGTTTCATCATTGGCACCCTTTGCCAAGGCCACCGGCAAGATCTTGGCCTTGATGAGTGTTTTGTCCAACAATGGTACTATGGCATGAAAACACTTCAACCAGGCATTTACGACCTGTACAAGGCAAGCCACAGTCATCAGACATGGTGCAGGATGCAAGGTCTGCAACCTTGCATTTTTGACTGAAGGGTATGACTGGTGGTTCTATGGCTCTCAAGAAACATTTGCGTACACACCTCATCAGGTGATCCGACGACATTGATGTTGGCAAGAACGCTGGGCAACAGCAGTTCCACGACGTCACTGCCTGCAACTAGCTGTGATTCCACTACTGCAGTCAAAGCTTCAACTGCGGCCACCTGCATTGTGCTCATTCAATCTCAAATCTTCCAGCAATCTTCAAAAGCAACACTCGATAGTCGCAAGCTGGGCATCCAGTTGGATGGCAAATACTGCAGCATGGTCTGCATACCTTGAGAGATAGCTCAAATGTTGGCAACAAGACACAGAGAGGACTTCCCACAGCAAGAAATGCAGGTTTTCCTTTGGCGCGAACCAGCGCAGGGAAACTGCAACAAACAGCTTGGTAAGATTGACAGCAACACCAACACTAACAGCATGTAAATGTCAGATTATGCACACACCTATCAACAACACTTTTCTGCTGCTGAGGATATCCTCCCAATAGCAGCGTAGTGGCTCTGTCGATGTCATTCAAGTTCTCGGGTACCTATGACAGTTGAAACACTACTTATGTCCAACGCAAGCATTCAATTCAGCAATACCCTATTGATGCAGGGTGGATGAGTTGTGGCTGCAATCATCAGCGATGACCGAGCGTGACATATACACATAGGATAGCCAAAAGCGTATCACCGTTAGTCTGCTGATTTCTTCGCATTTCTCTTTTTCGTTCGGGACAGCCTGCCAATCCTCAGGCAAAGCGTCCATAGGCTTAGTGCCACTTGCAAGAGGCCATGAACGACTTGCCGTACGGAAGGGTCAAACACGCGATAAAGTGGTCAATGCAGGCATTACCAATAGGTGCAGCTCGGCATCTGCACATCAAGCAGCGGCCGGACAATAAAAGTCGAGTCACACTACTGCAAATCACTTCGATAGCAACTGCATCGCCAGGACGAAATCTGAAGGCAATTGCTTTGCAAGGCGCCCTGTCTGGATGCAAACGCCCTAGGCTGTAAAGGTTTACCATGCTCTGCAACATCCCTCTTGACGCTCAAAACCATGCCCTTCGCATCGACCGGTCTCTGCAGTCAGTCTTTCTTTTGCTCTTTCAGGCCTCGAGCATCCTGTTCAGTTTATCGCCATGCTCGGAGTAACGAAGCCATCTCCGACAGAGGTGTTGACTTTGCCACGCGAAGGGCGTTGTTCTCGCTAGCTGCCTCAGTTCTTGCAACTCCGGCATTTGCAGCTGTTTCAACATCTCCTTACGAAGACGCAAAGTCGATGTCATACGGCCTGGACGAGGAAAGGTCTGCAAGCATATATGCATGCCGTTGTGACGGGTCAATCACTGCACCGTTATGGCTATGCTTGCGACCTGCAATTTAAGCATCGCAACACAGTAAACAGCTGATACCGCATGTCTCAGGCGAATACGATCATGTCCGGGAGCTGTAAATCCCAACTGCATCAGCACCAGAAGCTTGAGCCAGGTGGGACAAGACCAGTGAACTTGCTGTTGTCTGCCAGTTAAAAAGTGTATGGAAAGATTTAGGTTCTAACATGATCCCATGAATACTGGTGCATGCAGATGTACAGCCCAGCTTGGAGAGCTTCAGAACCTGATCCGCGGACGGCAACAAAGCTTTTTGAAAATGCTCTGAAACGAGTGTGCCCAGACGCTCAAGTGGTAAAGCAGGCGCAGATGCCAAACGCAGATTTCAGAGCCTTTTCAGTTGCTGGTTTATATGGTCAAGACATTATTGAGTGAGCACATGCCTTCCAGGTTGTGATGCCGGCTGCTTTTGCTCACTGCATTCACAACCCACGATTGCTGGTCAGGCTGGCATGAACACACTGGGTATGCATGAAAAGGTGTCATTGATCTTGTCACTGGCTTCTCATTGCAGAGTTTTGGTACGCACAGACAGTCCTGCAGATACCAGCAAGCAATCTAGTGACTCAGAGGGCCCCTTGGTGACATTCCGGTCAATGGCAGGTAGGGTTCATCTCTCTTGCACAATGTGAAGTGCATCTTATGATAATGTTGACTGCACCATGCTGTCTTGAAGGCCTCAACACATCAGTATGTTGCTTGCAGCTAACGTGAAATACATTTGGCCATTGCAAGCACCCTTGTCAGATGCTGGGGCACAGCGTAAAAGGCTGAATGCAGTCAGGCAGCAGCTGGGGTGGCAGGTCATTGGCTGCGATTACATCGAATGCTTCCAATAACCGCAGTTCTCAGGGCTGCCTTCAGGCGCATGCACTGAGAGTGCACAGACACATGAGCTGCTCATGTGCATCTGCTTCCTGCATAAGTCTGCGAGCAGGCATGTGGGCACAGCTGCATACATGTGCTCTGGGCTCTCGTTCAGGCACTGCATTCAGCTACAGGCCTGGCCCTTCAGCTACAGATTCGACTCAGGAAAACTATCGTGACTAGTGCTAGCAGCTGGAGGCAGGTCTACCGCAGTTTGCAATGGTATAATCTGTAGGTACAAGCGCTTCATGCTAGCTGATCAGGAATGCACTACAAAGGACATGAGGCAGCAAGCTATGACATGATTTTGCAAACAATGACCCTTGTCTTTCAGCATATATTTATGAGACATGTCAATGCAAACAATGACCCTTGTCTTTCAGCATCTATTTATGAGACATGCATTATTGTAATCCAGAAATTCTTTAGAGGGACGCTATCTGGGAAAACCTCTGTAACCCCGTTTATAACATAAAATCGGTTACAATTACATGGCTGTCACTGTGATCACCAGGTGATACAACCAGCAAAAGGTGTGCAAAGCGTTTTCTCAAATCGTCTCAGTGCTGTGCTCTGCTGAGTCACCAAAGTGCAACTGCAAAATACGTTTTGCAGCAGTTTGTTCATGAGCCAGTGTTTGGTGGCCCTGCACCTTCAGAAGGTCTGCAAGCTTCAGCTTTTGATAAGCCACAGCAGTGCTGCTGCTTGGATAGCTACGTTGAATTGCTTCGAGCACCTTGTGACAGTATATTATGGCATGCTGCCAATCTCCCAAAGTTGTATACACTTCAGCTAGCTGGTTGTCTGTCTGTGCCATCAGCTGATTAGCTGTGCTCAGGTACTTGTGTTGAATCTGAAGGTCCATATGTGGTAAACATCTTTAGTACCCTGAACATGATGACTTGGCCAAAGAGATAATGACCGAATCCAGGCAAAGTCAGATCAACAACATGCGCAATTGACATGATGCAAAGTATTGCAGCTAGAGCAGCAGTAGCACTGAAGATGCTACAGAACACAACACTATTGCAGCTAGAGCAGCAGTAGCACTGAAGATGCTACAGAACACAACACTTTTGGAAGTGGCTGGCTGCTGTGCTGGGTTGCTATACACTTCAACACTTGGCATCCAAGGCCAGCGAGTAAACGTGCATGTAGCTACACCAGCAACAGGGCATGCCCACCTCTGAGACATGGAGTAGACCTTGAGTGGCTGCTGTCAAGGTGCGCACATCCACCTCACTGCTGCTGTGCAGCTGAGACAGAGCTGAAGCATACTCAGATTTTGCAGCACCAAGAGCACTCCAAACAGAGTGCGATGAATCTGCCAAGTCTTCATCCCAGCATTTCCCGCATCTGCAGCAACCATACAATTTTATGAGGCAACTGAGCAGGACTTTCTGACTGCATTGCTTTGGAGGTTACATCCAAACAAGCAAGACCACACTCATTGAAATGGTACAATGTCAAGACTGTTGCAATGCGTCGCTACCTTCCAGCAGAAATGGCAAACGACTCAACATGCAGCCCTCAATACATTGGTGAACAACTATACATACATTTATGCAGGTCCAGCAGGGCTGCATGACAGCAGCTTCTTGTCCCATATGCAAGAGTGACTGACCTGTTACAACACCCATTGCCTATGCAACCGGGCAACGGCTCAATACTACACAGTCCTGCTGGCATTGCCTCCTTGGGCATAACTACCCCACTGCATTTGCTGTCCAAACAGCGCAGTCCCACCATTGCTTGCTCGCTCTCATCAAAGCCAGCCTGACAGGCTTGGCAGCCACAAACAAAGTGGTACTGCTCTTGTAACTGCTGCTGCCGTAAGGGACTTATGAGTGCACCTTTCTGAGCTCCATAGCAGTGCAGCAAAGGCTCACCAGCCTGGACATTTTCTATCGCCCTGGCTGTGAGCTTGCACCCATCAAAGCACACAGCAACATTCGGCTGGCAAGAGTGGTTCATGAGACTAGCTGTAGGATACACCGCTAGGGCGATTCTGTCAGTGGCGTCTGTGTGTTGCTGCGGGACGACAGCCAAGCCGTTGATGTGGATCTGAAGCAGGGCTGTGAGTATGGGGCCAGCTGATGGGTAAGGGCCTGTGCCTTGGTGGCGGCAGCAGATCGCTGCTAGAGTTGCCAGTAGCGATAGCTCGGTGAGCACAGGCAGGCTTGTCTGCTTGAGGTGAGTCTGTAGGGTCTGGATGTGCTGTGCACAGCTGCTGGTGTCCTGCAAGGTACACATCAGATGTCAATGCAGACCTGAAGAGCCCCATTTATGGGGTTGAGCGTTCTGACATGCACCTTATACCCTGGTCTGAGCATGAGATAATCAAGCAGGCATCTGAGTACCTCATCCTGATGCAGGGTGTGTTCATCGTGGTCAAAAGTCAGACACGAATGCTAAATTACGGCAGAAGAAGGAATTAAAACTGCTCCAAGCACGACTGCATTCTCAAAGTCATGATGCAGCTAAGACCAATTAAACTATGGAAGTTGTCAGCCATCTTTACATCCTGTCAGAACAATTCTGGCAATTAGAAAGACATCAAAGGGCCTACTTGAGAAAGCTTGACAGCCATCCTTGTAGCCAGCACCACATCACCAGGAAGCAGCACGCTCCAGGGCATTCCACACTCACTTCCTTTTGATGTGTGGAATGGATCCATTTGACAGCAGCTGGGAGAGCAGTACCGCACTAAGGGACATGCTGGGCAAGAAAAGCTGGTGTGAGCATGCACAGGCTTCAGACACATGCTACACTTCTGCAGCAGCAGAACTCATGTCAGATGTGTCAGCATGTATGTGGTCATATGGTTGGATAACGTGCGTCAGCCCAAAGCTTGTCCTGCATGACCCTCAAAGCAGTGATCTGGTACCAATTAGCTACGCAGTGTCCTACAGACAGATGTGCCATGGCAGGCAAAACAGCTGCCGGCTTTGAGTATGTATAACACATCCAGACGCCACACAACTTAGTTGCTCCACAAGCTGGGCATGCAGACACAAACATGCAGCAGCCTATCGTAGACATTGTGTATGTTGTTGAGGCATCCTCTTGATAATACAGCAGTGTATTACAGCAAGAATGGATGACATAACCTGCTTTCGATGTTGCTTGAGCAGCAGATGCGCAAAGGGCTCCTCCATCCACAGAACACTGCCTGCCACAATATCATGAGCCGCGACCAACTGTCTTCCTTGCTCTGCACTGCTTTTCAATGCTAGCATGGTATCAGAGAATGGGGATGCGTCTGAAGTAACTTCTGGTGACCACTCGGGAGGCATCCTGAAAGGCTGTTGCAGCTTGGCATCTTTGCATGCAGGAGAACTGATCTGGCTAAGGCATCCTGGTGAGCCGGCTTGCTGCTGAGCTGCCTGCAGACGTCGAAGGAGCTTGATGCAATCTTCATGCTGGGCTCCTCTGCAAACACAGCATGAGTTGCCTTGCAAAGTGCTGTTGCATGCAGAAACGCTCTGTGATATGTGTAGGCGCCATGACATGTTAGTTGTGACACTCTATAGATTTGACAAGAACACCATGCACCACCTCAAGGACTTGACATATACACAAGTAGGCACATGCTGCTATTGATGTGAGCGTGGTTACGGTGCAGGGAGAGCAAAGGGAGGCATGGCACAGGACAAATTCTGGGCTGGCTTGATGCCTGGCAAGTGAGGGCCGGCAGGATGCCTGGCAAGTGAGGGCCGGCAGGATGCCTGGCAAGTGAGGGTGGGCGTGATGTACCTGGACAGCTTGACAGCCATTTCAGCACTGCTGCATGCAGCTGAATAGTCATGCAAAGCTTCATGGCTACAGGCTCTGCGGTACCATGCCTGAGCATGTACAGACCAGAGCAATGTCATGAGATGAACTTGCAACTCTTGCCAGGGGTATAACCACTTGATGCAACTTGCCATTGCAGCAACTTTAAGATTCTGCATGTGTGCCGGCAGTGGCAAGAACATGACTACAACTTTGGCAATTTCAGAGCTGCAGCACCGAGGCCAAAGGTATAGTCGTGTTTTTGCCAGTGAGAGACATGCAGATTTGTGGTGTGACCAGTATTCACCTTACTGCTGGTTTTGCTGCAGTCAAGGGCAGCAGAGGCGTCAAGTAAAGCAGCTTCGGGTTCAGGAGGTGTTTGACGGAGTAACGTCAAAGCTCGATTGCAAAGAATGTCAGTTGCTAATATGGTGCCAGAGGGAGTTGTTCTGTCAAGGAATGTCAAGGCCTCTGCACGGCACGGCAAGCCGTTCTAGGTAACGTAACGCATACACTGTACACCGGTCGCTAGTAGACAACATACCAGTGTAAGACTCTGCAGCTTGTCTGTAGGCTGCTTGTCTAAATGATGTGGTGCCTTCTTGTTTAAACCTCAGGGCTTCCGCGTGATCCGCACAAACACCCTACGAAGTGGGGATCACGCGTGATCTGATTCAGAACTGTGTTGGGAACAATGGACCTGCGCAGTCAAGGCTGAAGCCTGAAGCTGGATCGTAACCCCCAGCAGGCCCTGCAGAACCCAGCATAAACCTTGTGTTGACTTGACAATGATATATGATGTCTTTGCAGCAATACAAAGGTAAGGCAATTGGGTCATTACTAGTTCTATTCTTTCCCTGCAATGAGCAACTACTGCCCTGCAATAGGGCCATTATTGCCCTACAATCCATTGCAGGAAGGCACATGGTACAGCACAGGTATTGATGATGTGTGCATGATCAGGTCTGCTCATCTCAGCGTGTGTGTGTACGTTACACTGTATCTGCTGTCCAGGCAATGCAATGTCTGAAACAAATGTGGACTTTTTGAATGTGGATGTCTGTTGTGCAGCAACACCATGACAATGTGCAACAGTGACTGTGATGCAACAATGACTACAGACTGGAAGGGAAGGGCATAACCATGCAAGGCACAACAGACGCGCACTAACATGCAGGACGTTGCAGCTGTTGCTCACCGCCAAACTGAGCTTGTCCCACAGCAGGCTCTAGAGTTGATTGCCTGTCTGGACCACCTCCAGCAGCATTAACCATTGACTGCTGCGCCATGCGCATCAAGTAGTCCATGTTTGGGTTTGAAGCGTCGTAAGCTGCCATAGCAGGCAGCTCTGTTGAATACTGCATGTTCTGCCCAGACCTCATGTTGTGCCCAGGCCTAGCCTCAGGGGATGTGGGAGAAACAACCTGAGGAGCCCTGTTGTCCATCCACTGCTGGTTGGCAAATGGACCGTTCAAGCTGGCTTGCAAGTACGGATTCTCAAGCCCTGTTGGCGCTGCTGTAGATGAGAGGAACTGAGGGGGACTCTGAGTGTTGGCTTGAGGGTAGGCAAGACGGGACATGGGGCCGCCAGACATGTTGGCAATAGCAGTCTCAAGCTGCTGTTGGTACTGGAGCTGGAACCATGCAACATAGCCAGGAAGCTTCGCAGTCTCGGCAAAGTCTGTTGACTGTGGTGGCTGCGAAGCCAATGGCTGCTTGAGGGGGGGCCCAGTGATTGTGCAGTCTGTGTCATGCTTGCTGTCTTTTCGGTCTTCAGCCATGCTGATGGACTCCAGAGGCTGCAAGCAAGAAAAGAGGTTACGAGCTGGCATAGCTGATCATTTTAAGGAGCAGGTGAAGCACAAGAATAATATGCAGTGGGCAATGAGCAGAGATTGCGACATCGATTGCGTTGTCTCTGTTGGCCGCATTCAGAGGCATGTTGCAAAGTTCGACAGCTTGCAGAGTTTGACGCGATGCACCATGCAAGCAGCAGCATCTTACCCATCCATCCAAGCTCCTCTCAGACTCATTGCAAGCACGCTCAGCACTCTGAAGGTTGTCAAAAGTGACAAAGCAGTAGGTGAGACGTTTCTGGCCCCTGGCGCCGGGAAAGTACACATCTGATACAGAGCCCCACTTCCTGAAATGCTCGCGCACCCCTTCTTCCGTCACACAGTTTGGAACACCACCAACATAAACACGAGGTCCTCTACCAAAGGGCTGGACATGCACCATTGCAGGCTGAGGCATAGGCTTGCTGTCAGCGGTGGGGATGTCAGGAGGGCGTGGCCCAGCACGCTTCACCTGCAAGCAGACAAACCACTTTCAGAAAGAAGTAAATTGACACAACATAGTTAGAGCAAATTCTACCATCCTTGCTGCTTCAAGACAAGCTGTTGCTGGATCGCGACCAGAACAGCTGACCTGTACTGTGACACCGTTAATGATGTGCTTAGGCTGCTGAAGAGCCAGCGTCAAAGACTGCTCTGTGGCGAATGTGGCAAAACCATATCCCTTGTTTCGTCCGTTAGTGTGCTTCGGTAGGTAAAGGTCAGACAAGACTCCAAAAGTGATGAAGTGTGCGCGTAACTGCTTCTCAGACAGTTCGTATCCGACGTTCAGGAAAATACGCTGCATCACGTCCGACCGCCTGATCGGGACAGGCTGGGGACAACTGTACGACGACAGCCTGCGACTATTGGGCAGATCAAGGTCGACGGCTTCTTCAAAGAAACATCGTGAATGGTACTACTGAGAGACTTAACCCCGAGTCTGCAAGCCAGATTCTGTGGAGCAGCTCCGTTGCCCGCAGGCGTACGATTTGGGACGATTTGGGATGATTAAGTACTACAGTGGGGAAATCTCGTCGATTTCCCTGGCGCATCGTAATATTACTACGCTGGAGGATTGATGTTGTCCTTCTTCTTCTTACGCCCAGCCATCAATGGCTTGCGCAAATCATCACAGACTTGGCGCGATTGCTCGTGCGGGTGAACGAGGATCACGCGCAAGGAACGCTAGTGCAGAGGGCTTGTGCGCGGAATATCTGAGTTCTGCGAGGCTTTGGGTCGAGCAAACAAGCGTTGCCTTGTTACTCTGTTTTGCCTTCGTGCGGTCTCTGCCTCTGGTCACTTCTCGAAATGGCATACTCACCTGTCATACAGACTAAACGGATTTGCATCTGCTTGCTGTATAGTGTCACAGGCGTTGTACGACGCACTGCAATGTCTTGCTACAGCCATGGCAATCACATCGGCAGCGACACTGACAGCAACAGCAAGAGCAGCGTCAGCAGCCCTGACAAATGGCATTGGTAGTATTGACAGAAGCGGCAACGGTCAACAGCGCAGGGTGGCAGTGTTTACACCATAGTGCAGTGAAGGAGTTTATGTACGGAGCCTTTGTTGGCTTGAGGTGAGGGCACCATCAACTAGCAATCAGTATGGTGCTGTATGCCTGTTGGGCCTCATTGTTATGTTTCATTTGTTGCTTTTGCACATTTTGTATGGTGGGCGCAGATATACACATTTTCCCAGTGTATGCACATTCTACATATGTACATGCTTCTTGATGTCACTTGTGCTGCCTTGTTGCTCAATTGGGTTGCTAGCTGGGCTTGGTGCAAATGACATGACCGTGGACTGCAAGCTGTATACTGCGGTGCATGTATATGTATGAGTAGCTACTTGCCATTCTCGCCTTAGAGGTATGCAGTGCAACCCTTCTGTGCTAGCCATGTTGCGCGCGGCTTTTCGCACACAGACCACGGCCTTAAGTAAATACAAACCGCCAGCAGCCAACCGCCAACACAAACTGCAGCGCGCCGGGGACAAGCCTTTCCTTCTGTCTTGTGCCTGAAGTTTTGGATGAGCATCTGCCTGTGCCTGATTGCAATCATCAAGACAGCCTCGATGTACATTCTGAGGACTGTTCACTCTGTTGATATAGGTATAATCACTGACACAAGCTCTGACCTCAGCTCTACATGCATTGTGCTTGTGCTCGTGGCTGTCAGAATTGTCAGCCTTGACCTAAGAGTCAGCAACAGACGCTACAAACATTGCTCAGTAGTTGTACTTACCATTCGGAAATATAGCCTCTGAGTGTAGCGGGGCATGTGCTGTGACTGATAGCTAGGGCTTATCAGAACGTATCAGGGTTTCCTGCCTGGTGAATATGCATGTTCAATGTGTTTCATGTGTCCTTGCGGAAGCCGTATAAGGATGGCAACAGAGGATCTGCTCCACCTCCTGCTGTGTCAGATGAAGTGGAGTGTGAGATTGACAAGATTCTTGCACACCATGACACCAAGACTGGTCGCAGGTCATACTATGTACAATGGAAAGGCCTGCCTCCAGAGGAAAATGAGTGACTGACTGCTAGCAAACTAAAGATTGATTCTGATGTTGTGCAGGATTACCTTGATGAGCTGAGCAACAGAGGTAGGCAAGCTGCCAGAGTTGGCAGGCCTGACAGTGCTGCAGCTCAAGGTTATAAATGCAGTCAGTGACAAGGTCAGTACAGACAGTCAAGATGCAGTTGCTGCAAAAGCCAGAGCGTGGCAGAGGCCATCCAAGAAAGACTGGCATCACTAAGCCTGCTCACAAGCACGGCAGAGGCCGGCCCAGGAAGCAGCAGTAGTATTGTGCAGTTGATGCTGTTAGCAGTGTCTGGAGGTGTCCACAGCTGGTCTGTCTGATTGTATGTGAAGTGGTCTGTGTGCATGCCTTTGTAGTGAGAGGGTAGTTGAGCAATGATGTTTCAGATGAATCCATTGGATGAATGAATTAGAATGCCTGTGATAGGTATGTACGCAGTGGCCATTGTGTTTGTGTTGTGGTTTTCTTTTGTGTATGTGATGGGACAGTACCATGTTGGTGGTATGTCTCAGCAGTGACATTCATCTGTGATGGCAGGATTGGCTTGTGTTGTGTGTATGTGGTGTTCCTGGTCACACACCCCTATGAATTCATCAACAGGGACGTTGATGCTCATAAGTGGGGGGGGGGGTGGGGTGTAGCGGGGCATGTGGTTGACTGATAGCTAGGGCTGATCAGAAGGTATGAGGGTTTCCTGCCGGGTGAATATGCATTGCAACCGACCAGAGAGAAAACACATTATTGTTCCGTTCTGGTTGGTGCCTTACAGCATCAAGCCAATATCCTTGTTACTACGTTGCTTACTAGCCTTCCCTACAAACACTGAGATGCATTTCAATGCAATTCAACAATGCAAGATGCAGCCTAGCACAATCTTGCACGACTGCATACTGTGCCCAGTATCTTGATGGTCCAGACATGTTCTCAGGCTTTGCAGCTTAGTGCATCAATGTGACTGTGTGTCTGAGATCCAAACTGGAAGGAAACAGGTATTGGTTAACCGTTTTGGCTGCTTTGCAGTGCGCTGTCTTCAAGCATTGAGTACCAATTGTTGCTCTGCAGCCTCAAGCTGGATTTTGACGACAAACAGCAGGAGCTTTGCTTCTCCGAGTCATTTGGAATGCAATATAGGTCTACAGATCACTGTTGACACTGCTGCTGTATGTGTCTGGGCAGTCTGGGGATGTCACTTCTGCAACATGAGCAAGGCAACTGCAGGTGCCTGCTTCAGGCTGACAGCTTTGGCTGCTGCATCACTCTTTGTACAGATTCATAATGCATGCAACCATATGGAACATTGCATGGGAAGTCAGTATTGCGTGTGAAGCAATAATACGTATCTGATAATGCATGATGCATTCAATTTGGCATGTAGGTACGCTCATGCCTGCTGTACATGCATATACCTACTATGTCACCTGCTGTGCTTCTGAGACAAGGAAAGATGGATGCTGCAGAAGTTCCGTCAGGGCCCCGAGCAATATTTGCTGAAATCTGACACTACTGACTCCCCCAGTGGTCAGCTGTTCTACGGTTGGACCTCGTGTTCACATGATTACGTACTTGAGCACATTTGCAACCAGTTGCACGGATTACACTGACTGCCAGGTCTGGTTTACTAAATCATCATGAAATGCTTTCGGCTCCAGGCGCTCAACACAGTCTTAGTACACTTTATAATGCACATGTTGCTGCAAGCGCTTGCATGTGCAAGCGCACACGTGTGATAACTATGCTCTGAGCGCAAGTCTCTGACAGTGCTTAAGCCATGTGCTTCTCATGTGAGGATATGTATTCCTGCATTGGTGATTCACACAAGCAAACAGAATTGACCAGCTCGATAACTGGCACCACCATCAAAGAACATGAGCATCCGCAATGACATACGTCTATCTGGAGAGGATGACCATCACAGCAGTGTTAGGCTTGGGCCATTGACTGGCAGTGCATGACTGTTGTTGCATGACTAGTTTCTGGCTCGTCCTGCCCTGCGACAATTTCTGCCTCCACTGAGGCACTTATCCAGATGTGCCGCAAACCTATACCAAGATCAAGGAGTGTCAGAGATCACTGGTCCTCTGACTGTTCTGTATCCTGTTGCTTGGTACAAAGTCTGTTCACGCAGGGATTGCTTGCATACGCTTGTTACCATTCGTAAATGCCACGCAGCGCGGGATACTTGTACATGCCATGCATCAGTCTGGTGTCAACCATGTACCCAGACAGCGTTGATAGTCAAAGCAACGGCAAGATGTGCAAAGAGCAGCAGTCTGCTTGTGCCTGACCTCTAGAAGAGACGGGTGTGCTATCAACAAAAGGGTGACTGAAATACTGAGAAAAGCAAGCTGGCATGCAGAAACACGCTGTGCTGAAACATCACCTGACTGTACTGAGTCGCGTATGCATTGTCAGGTTTCCTTTGCATGAGATACGGCTACAGATTTAGAGAGAGAAATAGTGCATGCTGGCAAAGCCTTGTAGTCACTTCAACATGCACGCAGCTAGTCAGAATGTAAGGCACATGGAAGTGCAGGAAGAGGAGGAGGAAGAGATAGAGGCGCAGGAAGATGAAGAGACTGCAGAGAAGCGACATGAGGAAGAGAACAGAGACTGGCAGACGGCAAAGAAGCAGAGGCTGACCTGGCAGCAGCACCTTCCCAGTCACAATGCATGCACCGCACCCTCTCTGTTGGGGCATGAGGAATGATCTGCCCAAAAATGTCCATACCCTACATGCAGTCAGCTTAGTCAGTTAGCCAATCTGGACTGCACCAGATGCAACACCTAAAAGCGGGTTCATGCCAAGTGATGATGCAACTGTGACAATGCAGGTAGCACCCAAATGGCTACTGCAAAAGTTTGCGCAAACTGGGCTGCAGCAAGCTGTCCATCTGAATTGGTGTGATGGTTGCATCAACTGAGCACAGCTGCTGCAATTTGCACCAATCAATCACTCACGAATTTCTGGCTTCAACATGTGCAAATAGCTAAGCCAGGCAATTGCAGTGCAGCAATTTAAGATCTGGTGTTGATGAGTCTGATGTCAGGTGCATACAACCTTAATACTGCCAGAAAGTACAGACTCACTGCTGCTGCTAGCTGCTGCAGAGTAAGCAGCAGCAACTTACAGCGCACAATGCATGACACTCACATGCAGTCAGACAGACTGTGAGCCTGTTGTTTGATTGGCAAGACGTATGAGGTGTCTTGCAAACTATGAGATTGGCCAGATGCATGAGGTGTTTCCAAACTGTGAGATGTAAGAGCTGTTCTTCGACCCTAAACCCTGACTCATCTTCACCTGTGGTGTCGGTTGATACAGGGGCAAGACCGTTTCGGTGTCTCTGGCCTGAGGTTGAAGACTGCCCTGCACCAACGGAGCAGGAGTAAGACAAAACAATGGTGTTAGCCCAGGTGAGTAATGTCAGTCTGCACTGCAGTGGAGAGAAGTGTGAAGCAGGAACATCAATCGCAATGCTGCTCAGGACTCAATGCATCAGCGCCAGCTGTGCTCTACTCTCACAGTGTCCGTGCCTCAGTCCCATGAAAAGTTTGCGTTCATAAAACCGGTTTGGCTGATAAGTACACTTTGTGTTGGTATTTGGGCAATGTGCTCTGAAACACATAAAGACCTTGTAGAACTCATGCAGAACACGTGAGGGAGCAGCTGTTCTTGCACAATATGTCACCATATTCAGCTGTGAGAAGGCTTGACCTGCAGTGACTGGGATTAGGCAGTGAAACATGAAGCCTGTTGTATGTGACAGCCAATTGACATAGTGCAGGTTGCATGCTGTGCATGCCCTTACAGGATTTTCATGCTGTCATGTATCAAATGGCCCTCTGAACAGTGTTTGAGGTAGTCAATGCTGAGACAATACCTGCAAATGTTGACCTTCTGCAAACACCTCAAAAGCTATGTCTGTGAGCACACCTGCATGGCTAACAGGGCAGTTAGGCCAGCATGCAGCACGTCATGTACAAGTTGCTGCCGGCATTGCTTTCATCTAGTCAACGAGAGTTCTGCTAGAGGAAATCAAGCATGTACGTTAGCACAGCAGCACACATGTCAAGATGTCTGACCTTCCAGGCAGTGTGAGTATGCTGCAATGCTTTGATATGCAATGGTGCTGGTGTCTGTCAGTGCTGCTTGCATCTGTTCCACCAACTCCAGCCTTTTCTGCAGAAGGGCCGCATGATATGCTTCTGAGGCCTGTTGAAAAGCAAGTGCGGCAGCACTGCTGGGCCTGTTGGCAACTGCACTGGATGCCCTGCTGAGGTTTAGTGATGGGCCAGCACTGGGTGCTGGCGTGGTGCAGTTGCTGATTGGAAAGACTGCCGCGCTCTGAAAACCGCTGCTCAATTCTTCATTCCCCAGCAATCCAGCTGTACCCGCAGAGCCACCTTTCTTCATAGGTCTGCCGAGCCATATGCTGCGGACGGCTGTCCTGTTCAGCTTTCAAAGTAGCTGCCTTCTGGTTGAGCACTATTCGGACTTTGCGCCCGGGTCTTGAGAGCTCTGCTGCACGCGTATACTCACACAGGCATACGTTAGCCCGGACAGCGAAATCGGCAAGCTGCGGTCTCTGCTTTCGGTAGTATTCAAATTAAGGAACAGAAACGGGCTCTCATCCGACCTGTCAACAATGCGGAGTATGCTCAACTGCAGTCCGTGCTCACCAATGAGAAGAGGGTGCAGGTCCGAAGCGTCAAAAGTGTTGGTTTCAAAATATGCAGGCAAACGTTTCATCTTCTTTACGACTGTGAACACAATATGCTAGTAGGTTTGTTCACCGTTCACGTCGTTGCAAAGTTGCCGGCGAACTTGCATCATTGTTCGGACATTATGGTGGAATTGGAGGATGCAAGGCCCAATGCAAAAAGAGCTAGGACTGGTGACACAAGCGTTGACGTTCACGGCGCAGAGGCTTCAGCTTCGGCGGAGCAACAGACCAATGATGCAGCGGGACCTTCGCAACAACAACATGCCAGTAGAACTTTTGGTACGTCGCTACCCCACATGTTAGTCAGCTTTTTGTTGCATGCGTCAACGAACTTGTTGATCTTGGTGTGTTGACTAGGGGCGGGAATGCAAGGCCCTGCTGGAGTTAGAACCGACTTCCCTCCTGAAGAAGATGAGAGTAATGCCTTGGGTGACTTTGAGCCGGGAGCCATGAAGAGACCAGAAGGCATCGTCAGTCCTGAAGGTGCTGCATGCAGGCTTGTCTTTGCTCTGTGTCATTAAATAATGATCTAGGACAGGAGGCCAAAATGTGAATCAACTGCTAAACGAGGTGCAGCAACACCTTCTTTCTTATTTGATAGGAGTCCTGATGAGCAACAATTGAGGTGTGATATCATCATCACATTATAAAAAAATCGACTATTTGCACTGTCAGCATCACACATACACTGCACTGTGAGCTAAGCTTGTTCTGACAACAAGCTCAGCACGCAATTACTTAGATACTTTGCAATGCACAACATCGACCAGACAATGAGTACGCATTGATCTGAAATGTTTGCAGTCCATTGGGCACCATTAGTCATGCAGTAAGTGTGGGTGTTTGTCATGTACAGGTCCCTTGGATGGACCAGACCTGGAAGGTACCGCAGAAGCTGAAGAGGCAGCTGCCAGGGCACATAAGAGATCTGATGATCCAGATGATGTATTGGATGAGCTAGAGGCTGCCGAAGCAGAATATGACAAAGCCCACCCTGAAGAAGCTGCAATCACAACTCTGCAAAACAGGATTTCTGTCAACCCCTCCCAACTGAAGCGCAGACACCTTCAAATGCCTAGGTTACATCAAATGCCTAGGATACATCAAATGCCTAGGTTACATCAAATGCCTAGGTTACATCAAATGCCTAGGTCACATCAAATGCCTACGTTACATCAAATGCCTACGTTACATCAAAAGCCTAGGTTACATCAAATGCCTAGGTTACATCAAATGCCTACGTTACACCAAATGCCTACGTTACATCAAATGTCAGCCAGCCTGCTATGGCCTTAGTGGTGGCTATTGCATTGTATTGTAACAAGCTGCATCCAGATCACAGACGTCTGTTCGGTTATGTGCTGTGCAAAGCAGCTGCAAAGGCTTGCTCAGGACCAGACAGGTCAGATTTGCTGTCAATGATTTGCATTTTGGCTGTCCAGGCAACACAGGGAAAGCCCTGGCTGAGGCACAAGCTAAGGGCCCTGGCACAAAAGGCCTTGTAGTTTCAGCATCAGGTTCTCCCAGAGTCCCAGCACATGCTAGCAATGGCATCAACCAAGGTCATCTCTGAACCTCAGTTGCAGGTGGTAGCCAATTAGTTCACCACCCTGCACAATTTCTTTGTGAGCACCATGTGCACGTACCATGTGCACAGCAGTGCAGGAAGTTTGGCGGTGGCTGAGTGTGCTCATGCAAGCTAATATGCGTCGTCTGTGGTCAGTCACATATACCGCGGCATTTAGCAGAGACTGTCTGTTTATTTGTTTGCAAATGCAGTTTGAATGCCAGCAGGTCATAGTGACACGCATCAATACTGGGTCAGCCATCTGCCAACAACACAATAGCACTTACAAGTCTGTTTTGTCATGTAATGCTGAGTGGTGCAGAGATCAGAGATCATGCCCAAAGCAGGATTAAAGCTGCCCTACAAGAAAACAATCATGTCCAGAAATCTAGCATAAACAGAGCAGCTATGGATGTTGAGCAGCGGTGCTACAACAGAGCAACAGAATCTGACAACGCACGGTGAGAAGATGAAATACTTTGTGCAAGTGCTGCTGTGCACACATGCAAGTATGCCAATGCAAACTGCATTACTAGTATGTACATGAGTGGCTACCATGCATGTGCAGTTTGTCAGAACTTGTCATGGATTGCATGTGACCTGTACTTGTGCATTGCTATGCAGGACCATTTATCACAACTTGATGGCAAATGCAGCAAGGCTGGCTAAGTCAGAAAAGGATGTGGAAGACATTGCACGCATTGCAGCAGGGGAAACAGACAAGGTTGCCAAAGGGGAGATGACAAAAGGCCAAAAGGCTGGGGATGTTACTGCAGGCCTGCAGGGATTTGTTGATAAACCCAGGCATGCAGTGGGTTGAGCATGTTCGTGTGCAGCTTCATGGTGCTGTTCTGGCTAATGATGTGCAGACCATATCACAACATGTTTTGCACAGTTCCTGATCTAGACGGCAACATCAGTATCTATAGATGAATCTGCCCAGCTGCATATGTTTAATTCACTGCGGCAAAGGATGTGGTTCACAGTAAAATTTGAACAGTCAGACTCAAATACTTCAAATTGTGCATCAGTCTGTAATGTCAGCGGCTATGCTCAGACACTGACGTAGTCTACGACATGCATCACGCACTTGACACAAAATGTTTGAATGCAAGCTATATCTGCCTGTAATAAGCATTTTAACAGGCTCTGCAAATAAGAGATGTTTCTGGATCTAAAAACTTGAGCATTACAGCGTACATCAAACAAGCGTACACAGGTGTGGGATAAATTCAAGCAAGTCATCAACACCAATTAGAACCATATCATCAATGCAGTGTGGCACCAAATGCAGTACTAGAAAGGGGATCAAATCAAAGAAATGCCACAAGGTCAGATGCTGAAACAGAAGCTAGGATATATGCTAAAGTTGCGCTGCCTGATACAATGCACTCATCATGATCATCTGTCAGAGGATTAAACCATATGCATTATATCAAAACCACCATGGCGCCTCTGCACCTCCTTGCCTGAAACTTGCAGAAAACCCTGCTGGTATGACCATAGCTGCCAACAAGGAGATAAGGACGCAATTCCATGCAGCTAAATTACCAGTAAACATGACTCAATGAAGGCAAACAGACACTGCTCGACTCTGATCCTGCCAAATACATCATTGTGGTACCAGTGACCACATCTCTCACTCATCGGTTCATGTCTACACCAGCCGAGCTGCAGAAGTAACTCAGATTGAGATTGAGGATCCGTCAGCAGAAACACTGCTCAGTAGGAAGGCTTGACAAGCTCATTTTGCAGCTGCTTTTGGAGAGTGTGGCGCTGGACTTGACATCTGGCGAGAAGGATTCTGGCTGGTGCGACCTGAAGGGGATTTGCCTGGACCAGAGCCCATAGATGAAGCTGATGACATCTTGTGCAGCTGCTGGTTTGGAGAAGCAAATGGGGAGTAGGTGTTCAAGCCAGCAGAGTTCTTGCTCGGCAGACCGCCCGCGCCGGACGAAGACGAGGAGGCAAGAGAGGGCGTGCCGCCTGACAGCTGTCCTGCGTGGGCAGAGCTCTGAGTGCGCGTTCTTCTGCTGCCAACAGTTTTCGCGTCTCCTCCTTCAAAGAAGTCTAGCGCAGGAGCGTGTTCTGGCGAAGCGAAAGGGGTTGCCATATGCGCCTGGCTGGTATCTGCTTGAGCATGAGGATCCGTGTAAGAGTTCTTGGTGTGCTGATCTGGGATCAAACCCATGGTCTGGAAAGAGCTCAACAGCGAAGCCATAGTGTGACTGTCAACTGGACCATCCGCAAGCTGCTCAGCCTCTGGTATGGTATGACCAGCCAGCGAGGTGGACGAGCGATTCCATGATTGATGAAAACCTGGACACACAAGCTCACTCATTCTGTGCTAAGGAAGCAGCAGCTTGTGCGTGTCTTGAGCCAAGCATCAGATGGTCCACAGCAGGAGGTGTCAAAACACATCTGTGAACAGCTGTGTCACCAAACAACGTCCTCCTGGTGCGTACCTTGCTTGTTCAGCATGGCAACTATACCCTGCAGCTGGCCAGAGCTCAGCTTCCCGGCGCCATCTGTAAACAGCCCTGAGTTCTGCATCTGCTCTAGCAATGCTCGCTCCTGTGCCTGCTGGCCTGTCTGGCTCAGCCCTCCTGATGCCCCTTCGCCCTGCCCTGAACCCAGCTGCAAGGCTTGCTCCATGCCTTGCTGCATCCCCATCTGCCACGCCTACACATCACAAATCCCCAGCTGAGGCAGACAGATCTCAAAAGAGCAGCACAATTGCCGTATGCACGTTGTTGCTGTGCTTTGCAGCCTGATAGCAACCATATTAAAGCAACTACAAGTCAGACTGACTGCAGAGTCAGATCCAGAAGTCACAGTTGCAGAATAGAGCTGTACATTCCAATTGTATGGGAGTTGTCTATATGCATGATCGAGGGAATGAATCACAGTGCAGGATAAATCAGGAGCGGCTGTGGTATGATTTGGGCAACACTGTTACTGATGGCCCAGCTGCATATGTTATGCACATGTAATTGTGCAGCAGGACGTGCAGCATTACTCATGCTGGGGTGCTTTTGCCAGCAGCGCTCAAATGATGGTTGATGCCATTATATGTGTCAATTTGAGTTTGTCAGCCCAGGCCATCAATCAATATGCAATGTCCCTGCTGGACGACTACACAAGGTATGTGCCTAGCATGCCCTCAAGAAACCACATCTGGCATGTTTGATCGACAAGCAAACAAACAAGGGAGAAGAGCAACAGGAACGGACACACGGCACACAAGTACAAGTCGTGCTGTTGCTTGAATATAACAAGTGTCAAGTGTGCAGGCAAACTACCTGCAAATCTTGAGGACTTGTTTCAAAGGGCATTCCCACATTGCCCTGGCCCATGCCCGGTGGAGGCCCCATGGAGGCCTGCCTCTGAGTTCCACTCAGGGCACTTCCTGGGGCTAGGCCCAGAGAGCCCTGCCCTTGCAGCCCTAGCGAGGGCTGCCTGGAGGCAGAACCTGCAGAAGCCTGCCGTAGGGTTTGAGAAAGCCCCTGGGGCATCCCAAGAGCTCCTGATCCCATGGAAACCATTGCTGGAGGCAATCCCAGGGATGCTTGACGCTGCGTGCTGCTTTGAGATACAGAATTCTGGACCTGCACCAAATGACTGATGAGTCATGACTGATTCAAGCGTCAGCTGGGTGACAAAAGGCTCTTGCAGGGGAACAAAAATATCGCTTTATGAACAGAAACACCCTTTTGATGACGTCAGTATAGCCTCAAACACTCAGGGCTCTAAGCAGCTCAATCAACAGCTAGGTGACAGCTTGCAGAAGCTGGTATCACTGGTCAAGCTTTCTGAAATCACTGTAGGCTGAGCTCAGCAGTGAACTGCATCTGGGCTCTCAGGGGTTATAAGACATGCTTGCTGACACACAGGGTATATTTAGGGGTTATGATTTGCAATCCACTTCTCACTTGCTAAGAAGGTAACCTAGGCCATGGTGCTGGTCAGATGGCCAAATCCACATGTACACATGTCAGACACATTGACGGACACATGCGCCAAGGGCGGCAATCCTGTCCCATGCATGACTTGTTCCATATGTTGTTCTGGCACAACCTCTTCTGGAAGTTTAAATATCTGTTCACCCCACAGTGCCATACATTGCGGTGATGCACCCTACATTGTTGACATGTGCAATGATAACTGGCAGCGTACTGTGCTCAAACACTGGCAGGTTTTAGACCAACCCAACCTCAAACCCTGCAGGGCAGTGTTCAACTTGACTGATTGTGCAAGATACATCTGTGCAGTCTGAGCACACAGGGTACACCAACCTGGGTGTTGTTGCCAGCTGCTGCTGCTGCTGCCTGAGCTGCCAGGTAGACCTCATGCATGTGCTGGTCAGGATCAGGCAGCTGAGCTGGCAGGGAGTATGACATCTGGGGCCTGTTGAGGCCGTCTGTGAGGCTAGTGGCCCTCGGCCCTTGCATCAGCCCTGCTAGTGCACCTGCATGCGGCTACAGCGTTAAACCATGTTTGATGCATCTGCGACCTGATTGGGTTTTACACCCCACCCCCCCACCCCTGTTCCCCCAAAGTCAAGTTTGGGGTTGTTCACCACCACTCATCCAAGGAGCCATGGTTGCACTTGATGCTAGCAAGCATGACATGCCAAGATGAGGTGTATGCAGCAATGCAGGATGAAAGAGGTCCTGATACAATCAATCAATCAATCAATCAATCAATTTACATTTTGTGTCTTGAGGACTCATCAGAGGAGTCAACACACAATGCCTATGAAAATTCTGAGAATGCTGAGTTTGAATGAAACAAGTCATTCAATGCTGTTATGGAACGCACAAAAGTTCAGGTTTTGTAATCAAACAACTACTTGTGCCCTGCCCTGCCCCTGGCCCCAGCAGCTCTCCCAAGTCAGCAGAAGGGGCCCCAGAGCGTGTGCTTCCTGCTGTTGGGGATGGCAAACTTCCTGCAGGACACAACCTGTTTCTGAATTGTCTGCATGTGTGGTTTGCAAGCATGCTTTGAGTTGCAGAGCACGGTGCGCATAGACCACAGAAAGGACAGAATCTGTTTCTGAGTTTTCTGCATATGTGGTTTACAAAAAGCCAAAGAAAAGAAAGGATTATGCTTCTCAGCGACCATTACAGGAGCCTCCAGAGGCGGCAGCCCGGAGCAATATGTGTTTGCAAAGCATGCTTGGAGTTACAGAGCATGGAGAGCCTGGACCACAACAAGGCTCTCAGTGGTGTGCAAACAGTTTCAAAGCTGTGAGATGAGAGCACGCACACACTTGGCGCGAACACTGTGCCAGTCAAGAGATATAGTGGAAGGGAACCAGCCCAAAGTTATGAGACGAGACGAGACCATGTACGCAGTTTGCATGAACACTGTGCATGTCTTGAGGTGTAGTGAGAGGGAACCATCCCAAAGCTAAGAGACAAAACCATGCAGGCAGATTGCATGAACATTGTACATGCGAGAGGTATATTGAAAGGCAAGCGGGCTACAAAAGCAACAGCCAAGACATCTGCTTGATGCTACACCAGGTGTTTGCATACATGCTTGCTTTGTCAGCCCAGCAGATGGATGAGTTGAGAATATGAGCAACAGCCAAGACATCTACTTGATGCAGCGCAAGGTGTCTGCATGTGTGCTTGCTTTGTCAGCCCAGCAAATGGAAGACTTGAGACCAGCAAATGGAGTAGTTGAGACCAGCAAATGAAACAGTTGAGACCAGCAAATGGAAGAGTTGAGATCAGCAAATGGAAGAGTTGAGACCAGCAAGTGGAATAGTTGAGGGAAGGGCACCTGCAGGGGCAGGCCCTGACTGCTGCCGCTGAGTGTGGTGGTGGCGCTGCTGATGTGGCTGCTGATGTGGCTGAGGCCGTTGTTGGTGTTGGTATTGCTGTTGATGCGACAGCTGCTGTGAGTGGAAGCGTTGCATGGTCTGCAATCTCTGTTGCTCGCGCTGGTATGGGTTGCCATGGTGCAACCCACCCATTGTGGGGGCTACATCCATATACGGCCTGGGGGCCTGGGGGTACAGCCTGGGGCCCCCTACAGCTTGACCAGGCGCACCAAAGCCTCCTTGATTAGGGTCTCCCATTTGGGGCCCATTTGGATGAGGGTTCATGGGCATGCCCAAATAGCCATCCATGCCCGGATTCAGATTTTGATGGGGAGCATAGTAAGGGTCCATGTAGGCTTGGGGTTGCTGTGCAGGGGGGTAGGGGTACATGGCGGCTTGGTTGGGGTCAAGGTGATCATGCATGGAGGGGTGCTGGGCATGGCTTTGCTGTGGGTACTGAAATACATGAGTATGACGACCCAAGCCCTGCAAACAAGATATCATCATCACCAATTTAGACTGTTAATTCAGGTAGATGCAGTTAATCAGTGATATCTTGATATCATTGTCAACCCATGTCCAACTGGCATAGTGCAAAGAGCACAGATGCAGTCAATGAGTGTTTGCCAGGCACAACTTTTAATGTTGTCAGGATGCTAGACTTACATGGTTGGGGTATGGCAGCGGGCCCCTGTCAGATGGAGGGTCATGATCATGATTGCCGGGGGCTTGTCTGGGCTGGGGCAGGGCGCCCTCCTGCAGCCCTGCAGATGCCTGCCTGCCACTTGTTGCAGTGGTCTGTGAACAGCACTCACCCTGTCAGACATCTGTTCATTCTCTTTGCTGAAAAGCTTTCCATTGCAGATATTCTCAGTTGCACTTTGAATTCCCTCAGCGCAGCAGGTGAGCTGATTGGCTGACATTGTATGATGACGACTCGAGATGTACAACTACAACTGCTACTACTAATAACAATGATGATAACAATCACATTTCCCAGCTCATGATGAGCTAGGTACATTCAGGACAAGTCTTGTCTCTCCAGAGCAGTTTTGAGATGTACTGTGCGCGCTATAAGCATGTGATCAGGACTCCAAACTAACTCACTGCGCCAAGCACACTTTTGATGTAGGCAAGAGAGCCTGGACAGACTACTCAAATGACCTCAGTGCGCACCTCTCCATTCTCCCATGTGTACGTTGGGGAGCGCAGCTCTGACACCGAATGTGCAAAGAAGCACACGGGCCTCCGGCACTGTGCACCATCCTTGCAGAGCTGCGTTCTGTACTTGGCAGGATGCAGCCAGCACTCGTACACACCATGAGAGTATGTACAGGCGTCACCCTGGGCAGACATGCTAAAGTGACACAAGACCAGACAGTATGAAAGACGTGTTGTATGAGGAGTCCAACATGCAGAATCTGACATCTGACTATGTCACAGCAGACAGGTCATCTGCAGGATGCCAGGTTTCCAGCAATGCAGACAGACACATGAGAGCTGCAGAAAATGCTTTGCCTGTTGAAGATACTGTTTTGCCCCAGAAGCAGGTTTCGAGTTGATGATGCTGCTGCTGCTGATGACAATGCATCAGCATGCCCCTAGCGTATTGACTATGTCCAGCTTGCAATCTGAAGCACATATCTTGACAAAATGTAGGACGCACCATCAGGCATAACCCACGCTTGTAATCTGGACACGGGACTGGCATATACTTGATCTCACGGGGATCACGACGCCTAGCATTCTCTGTGGGATGCGCAAAGGGACAAGAGCGCCAATCATGAACATAGCGCTTGGGGCACTTCATGACCTGAAAATCAAAGGCTCACTCATGCAAAGAACAACCAGAATGAGCTATGTCCCTTCTGCTGGCGCCATGTGCATTGTGCCTGGCATGCAACAGAGTGAGAGTACAAGCACAGGTGACAGGACTTGCAACTGGGGACAACAGTAAGCTCTGCTGACAGGCATGCCTGAGGTTGCAGAGGGTTCTCCACAGCTGCAATGTTGGCGCTGGAGGGTTAGCTAGGTGGCAAAGTGATAGTAAATACATTGAGGACTGTTGCAAAAGAAAGATGTATCGTGCAAAGCTACTTCAGGTACAGATGCTGAAAGCGAAGCTGCGTTCTTACAATCCCCTACCTTGAAAGTGAACATACGGAAGTCATCGTTCACGTACTCAGGATGGCTCAGCTCGTCACCTGGATACGCTGTATCGACGGCCGATGACAGATCATGAGCGGCAGCCTGAAGCAAGAGGGGAAATCTCAGGTCATCGTCAACTCCATGAGCCGGCGGAGCCTATCACAGATCAGTTGCTACAAGTCAAGAGAACCGTTGCGCGGCGAAGTGCTGATACAAAGCGAGATGCAGCATCTGGAGTGCACCTCGAAAGGGCTTCTGCCCGGCATTCCGGAAACTTGCTCAGCATTCATTGGATGACACGCGCCTCAGGCTGGACACAACGAGCTGCCGAGCTGCCGAGCTGCCTTCGTCCAGGCTGGCGAGGTATCACAGCCCAATTACGAGCTACAACCCAAGATGGACCGGCTCCATCGAAAGACGACACGCATCTGCCAGGAGTCGCGGCTTTGGCTTACCAAGCTCTTGAGCAGATGGTAGTGTTGAAGAAGTTTGCAAGGAAGAAAGATCATCCACTTTGTCATGTCATTATTAAGCGCCTCAAATAGCCTTGAAGCGCCCCAATTGCGCTCAACTCTGTTCAGTCTGCTGTCCAGTGCTCGGTTTGTGATACAACTTGGAACTGCGAGATAGCGTGTTTCAGCAGGACATCGAGAATCACGCCTGAGTGTGCAGAGCAATGCTGTGTCGTTGCATGAGTTGACCTAGGCACCTAAGCTTCATCGTTCCCGGATATAGCTCTGCACGTCTGCGTTGCTAACGACTGCTGAGGACCTGTCTGAAACATCTGCAGATGCTACCCGTTGCGCTTTATTTACAAGGCCTGCCACTGAAGGACAAACTGGTGCCTTCCTTGAACTTGAAGCATGGCAACAAGACATGAGTGGCAATGCTTGTTGATGCGCATAGATTCTGAAACATTCATTGAAGGAGCACCGTCTTCCATGCACAAAGCAAGCCACTCAGTCTTGGATGGTGTATTTCAGCATAAGTTTAAACTTACATGCTTGGTAATCAGGGAGCACATTACCTGCTGGGCGAAGCAGGCAATGGCCATGAATGGCATGCAGCATGACCGCCCATGCATTTTATGCACTGAACGCCGTCCCAAACATTACCTCTGTTCACCTAGGTTCATGTACGCTCAAATCTCAAATTCCTTCTACATGCACAACGGTCTGCTGACCAGCACTCATTCATCTATGCATCCATCCATGCATGCATCCATTAGATTTCAAAGATCGCAATTGTGGTCGCAACAGTGATCGTTGGGGCCACGCACAACCATTTGACCTACAGGGTGAGATGTCAAACACAGGCACCTGAGAATTCTAAAGCATTTGTGCAAATACACTGCTGCTTATATCTGACGGACTTTAAGCTAAAAAGGGTATGTCTACATTGTACTGCAACCAGCTGCAATCCTGCAGGAGTCTCCTATGTTCAAAACATTCCTTCAACAACCTAGCTTTGACTTTGGAATAGTGTGGGGTAGAAAGGAAGGCAGTGTAGGGGCTGGGCCCCCGACAACATATAACTGCCGTCCAAAGTATGCTGACAGTGATGCCACTGCTTCAGCAGAAACCTTGGAGTGAATGCTGTGCGCAATGCAAATGGCGGTGAGGCCAGCCAGTGTTAGCAGGCGAGCCTGCGCACCTGCTGCTGTGACCGTTATCTTTGAAAACGCTTGTGCCGCAAGCTGCAAGGCTTTGGTTAAGGCAGGTGAGTCAGGCAAGAAAGCTGGTGTCAGCCAACAGTCAGATTTGAGGCTGCCCGGCAGGCAAGATTCATAAGAAGCAATACCCTGTGAAGGTCAGACCTTCTTGCAAAACAGACCAGCTGTGTTGCCTAGTATTGAGTAGAAAAGAAAAGAAAAGACTACGCCTTTTGGCGTCAATTTAATGAGAAGCCAAATGTTAAATTGGGCTGCCCAGGGACATAGTATTGAGTAGTTTTAGCAAAGCAGCAAGCAGGAAGCAATTGCCGTTTACACAAAGGCTTGCTGCCTGGACAAGCTTGCCTCTGACAGAGGTTGAGCCTGATCAGTCAGCAACCTTTGTTTTGAGTGCAACCACTTGCAGACGCTCACTTAGCACATTGCCCAGTCTGTGCAGACAAAATGCGAGAGTTTAGCCCCAAGTTCCTAATGACTTTGACTTCGACTGCTGACTGCGTCAGGCTTTTCCATACCGTGCATTTGAATCTGGCTAGGGTTTGCAGGAATGGGTGTGCAATGATTGCACTGCAACCCCTGATGGTATAGTGACAAATGTTCATGTCAGGCTGGGATGCACAACAATGTTCAAGGCCACAGGAATGCAAATGTGTGTAAGCAGACTTATGATGCCAGCTGTATGTGAATCTGTTACAATTAGCATATTTGTAGGACAATTAAAGGCAAAATGATGTTCATCCTCTGCTGAACCAAAGCTGCAGAAGAAACAAAGACGTTGCTCCCTGAACACCTCAAACTGTGCTCAAGGTGTAGCAAAAGCCTATCAGTATTTACAGAAACCCCCATGCGGCTCTTGAAGGAAGGAAGGGGGGGCGGAGCTTGTGGAAGCCCTTGACTGCTGATTGTCAGAGAAGTATACGACCGGCCGGCGCTGGATCCCGCTCGGACACCGCTAGCGCCGCTGTAACAGCGCTGGTATTCGTATAAGATATAAGCGCGTAAGCAGCGTGAAGAAAAGACCACAATGGCTGAGCAAGCCAGGTCAGTACCTCGATGAAGGGCTCTGTCGAAGATTGTCTATGCACTTCACTTGACTGAATGATGATAAATTCCTCTCGTAACCGTGCAACCTCCACAAGTGCTTTCTTGCCCGTCTGCAGAACTATCGTATTCAACATGCTGCCGCCGCATATCTGGGCAGCAGTATTTTCTCAACTAGAGGACCCATTTGATAGAACAGCACTGGCCGTGGTCAGCAAGACCACAGCTCGGATAGCAGCAGACACTTATCGCCAGAGTGTTCCAAGCACTGTGTGTCAGAGGCCAATCCAGCTCAGGGCTGTGGCAATGGAGGCCAGACAAGCGTTCAAGCACAGGAAAGCAGAGGTCTTTGTGGACAATGATTGTGCAAACAACGTGTGGGGTCTGGCACATCTGGAAACCCTACAGGTCTCCTTTGCACACATGCGGGAACCTGCAGATGACAGGCAGAGGTGCCTGACAATTTATATACCAGAGAGTGTCACAAAGCTGGCATATGCCTGTCAAGTACCTACAGTACCAGGAGATGACAGACCACCCGACCTTTTCCTGACTGGCCTGGAGCATTTGCAAAACCTCAAAATGTTAGAACTATCTGACCAAGGCGACTGCGTTGGACTGACATTGGGAGGGATGGAAGGCCTTTCAGCACTGCAAAACCTGCAAGAGCTGAGAATTGCAAAGGCCTCTGTTAGTGGTCTTTCCCATGCAAAACTCAATCTTCCCGTGCTGCAGAGAGTCAGTGTCATTGACTGCACAGCTGTGTCTTGGATCATGGATTTCACACAGTGCAAACAACTGACTCAGGTCATTTTGTTGAGGAACTCCTGCCTTGTGCAGATCCCAGCATGTGTCAAAAGCCTCAACTTTGCCTACTATGGGTTGAATTATATGGAAAAGAATCCGTTGCGGGACCTGTCCCAGCTTGATACCCTAGTTGTGCAGGACTTGAGGGTTCGGCCCGTCTTGAATGATAGGCATTATCCTGTGCCGCATGGTAAACCTGACATCACTCAGGAGCTTCTGCAGAATGTTCAACAGGTTCCAAACCACTATGCTCGCTGGACTTGGTGGAACATTGATCCGTTCGTATCAGAACCCTCTGATATCTGCAGCATCAAGAACAGAAAGAACATTGAGTTGCTCAGAGACTACGGTGCTACAGATACCTTCGAAAATGACGTTTTTGACTGCTCATTACAGCAAGGACATGGCTGCATTAATGGGTTTAGCTTCTGATGTGCATGGACTATCAGCAAACCATCCACTAGTTCGCAACAGCTGCACCATGCACAGTGGGCTGGTGAGGTTGTTGCAGTTGCTGTTGCCCAGACATTGTGAATTATACTGCAGACATGTGTGGCTTTGAAATTCATAAGATGATATGCTAGAGAAATCTTGGTGACAATCTGTCAAAGAAGTAGTTTGACATGTAAAACTGTTGATTAGATTCAAGAGCCAAAAATGATGCGAGCCTTTCACTGGCAAATATACAATATTCAAATCGGCACCTGCAACAGTTACACCTTGGATGCAGCATGAATAACATACTGGTTTTTCAGATCATCACACGCTGATTGAGCTGCATTACACCGATACTATTCACTTTTAAAGGCATTGTATGAAAGATCGTCTTCAGTCTGAACGTCGGGCAGTGCAAAAGCTACAAACACAACCACACAAACAGGAGCATGAAGAGTCCGCCAATATAGTATCCTGCCAAGGTAGATGAGTTGTTTGGAAAGGTTTTCCCACTTGATTTTATTTGTTACTTGGAGTTGGCTAGACGTTCATGCATGTGCATATGCTGCGTGTCTGCAAAAGTAAACAGGACACAACTGCCAGCATGCTGCTTTTGAGTAGGCTTTACTTGTCTATTACAACTGCATGCTCTTTGCAACAGAAAGTACACAACAAAGACTCTCAAAAATTGATGGCTGTCATGCAGCTGCACACCTCCTCACACAGTACACCACCAGGACAGGCTTGTTTGCAAAGCACCTCTGAACACATGCTCCCAGAGAGAGTCTTCTCAAAAATCAAGCTGAGCAAGCCTACACTTGCAAGATCTACAAGCTGTTCTTGCTGCCTCCTGGCTTGTCAGTTGCCACCCTCTTGGGGAGAGCAAAGGCCTTGGGCATTGCTGCAGCCTCTACCCTAGAGTTGCACTTGCCAGGCTCCCGGCCCTGTACACAAACCATTGCATTTCAGGAAAACAAACATGTTGAAGAAAAAGAAAAAAAAGAAGAAGAAGAAGATTGACCAGGCTCCCGGCCCTGCACACAAACCAGAGGTTGACATCTTCCTCCAATCCACTTGATCCATCAGGCTCTGCCGTACACCACTAATGACTCGTGCATGTGTGCACAGGTTTGTATGCTGTGGCTGCAGTGAGATGATGTCAGGAAATCTGTTGAAGCATACCAGTTGTTGGGCTAGCAGACAGATTGCATGTATTGAGCCACATGCCAGCTGCGAACATGTACAGATTGTGCACGCCAGAAGACACAATGACCACAGCAAGATTGCTGCAGATGCATTAGCCAATTTGTGTTTTAAAAAAGAGCATGAGAAGAACAGCGCTAGAATAAGTACTCAGGCCATCTGCAATGTCTGCACGTCAGGCTAATGCCTTTCGATACATGTAAGCGCATCAACCAGAGAGCACAACATGTGGACAAAATCATTGCTTCCTGCGAGTTTGATGGAAGGTTACATGACTTCAACGTGACATGAGTGAATGCTAGTGTCAACGATTGCGGTCTGGTAGCCCACTATTCAAAAAGCACAAGTCTTGGTGCAGGCCTTGTAGCTTCAAAGCCAGCCTCAGATGCAAGAGGAAGAGTACCACATGACTGGACTGCCACAAGCCAGTAAGATCCAGCGCTGTCTCTAAACAATGTCATGGATGCAGGTTATACAGAATACCTCGCACTCAATCTTGATGTCATCAGAGATGTACTTCACGTTTCCAGCTACCCTCTGGTTTCCGCATCCAAACAGGTTCTTGGGGAATGCGCAAGTGCCATCAGCAATGGTCCTGCACATCAGGAATCCCATCAGGCATGTTGGTAAACAAAGAACTTGTTGAAGAAACTGATGTCAAGCAGAATGGCCTGCCAGGGGCAGGTGTGCAGCTGGAACAGTGCGTGACGATGAACAACTTCAGAATGTTGTGCGTAGCCTGTCAAAACAATGCTGATCATCAGACAACACTGACAACACTGACGTCAGACAAGATTGACACCTGGAGTTGTGGAAGTTGGCTCCAGATGTTGCAAGCCTCTGCCTGTCGTGAAGGGCTTTGTTTGTCTCAGACTTTTGCAGCAGATCAGCAACCTGTCATGATCACAGGCTAGTGAGCATTTGGGTTTGCAGCTAAAGACACAGTGTCCAACACACAGTCCTGTCCAGGAAACGTACTGTTACTCACCAGGTCAGCTCTGGCACCGGGCACCACTGCCGCAGCAGCAAACAGAGCACCGAAGCTCAACAACTGCAGGAGACGCTTTGTCAGCACTTTACGCCCAAGGATTGTAAGCTAGACATCCAGACCGTGTAAAGCGCGATTCACGGAAAACCTACTTGGCGTCGTGAACTTTGCTCGGTGCTGGCTCTGCAGGTCAGTGTAGTGGATCTGCTTGCACGCTTTGGCTGCGTTCGCGCTTGCAATTGAGTCCTGCCAGGAAAAGCAGCAAGCCGTCGTAAGAGCAAAGTATGCGACTTCACACAAACAAAGGGTCGATGGTCGATCCGAAAGCGCGCACCCTGCAAGAAGGCCGGAAGATGAAGCGAGAGCCTGCATTGTATCAGTGTTTAATTGCAGCGATATGAGGTATCAGTTGTTCTGTGTATCGCTGTTTCGATATGAATGTCAACAGCATGCAAGGCAGCGAATCAGGCAAGCCAATCTTCAAGCAGATTGAGTTCGCTACTAATTTGGAAATTGGCAATGACTGACTTTCTAATGTATCTCACTAATCAGGAAACGTTATCTGGTTAATATAAATACGCAGGGCCAGTGGACGAAAACGCTCTTCACGTTCTATTAGAAAACCCAAATTTCTGCCCTAAATGCGTACTTGGCCTC
>JAABUP010001109.1_pt1 | contig 57216 bp, 63 predicted proteins | sample 5559201 | NCBI WGS metagenome assembly JAABUP01 (sample SAMN10711887, study PRJNA513373) | rock metagenome | isolation source: Antarctica rocks | place: Antarctica | reverse complement strand
AAAAAGAGTGAAATTCAGACCTTGACTACAACAAATTGTTGCTAAATTGAATGTGAACATGTCAGACAACAATGTCAGTGTGCAGTTCTGATACTTACACAGTTGACTGAAAGAACTGACTTTAAGCCAAGTCACACCTTAAATTGCAGCTTGTATTAAGTCAAACAAAGTTTTAAATCATATGATCATTGAGAAGCTGATCAATCAGCTTCAGCATGTGTACAATGACTCAGAATCAAAGAAAAAAGCAACTCATATCTTAAGAGCTTTAAAACAGAAAGAAAAATCATTCACTAAACACCTGATCATCTTTGAACAAACACTGCTAAAAGCAGAAGGCTTGAAATGAGATGATGCTGTTAAGAAAACATTTCTTAGTAACAGTCTTGATGTAACACTCACACAAGCTCTGATTGTCACCTCAATCTCTGTGTCATATAATGAGTACATTACTTTACTGCAGTGAGTCAGTCACAACTTAAACTCAATTCAAAAGGCTGTTACTCAAGAGTGTTGTACAACAACTATTATCATTACACAACAGTCTCACATGAACAACATGAACTGAGAACTCATTGAGCACATCATTGTCACAGCTACAGAAACTGAAGAGAGATGCAGAGCACAATGAGTGTCAGAGAAGAAAGTGACAAAATGTCATATGAAACAACTATGCATGTGCTGCAAAGACAACAGCCACTTCATTAAAGACTTCAAACTTCTGTCTGCTGTACAATCTCATGTCATCAATGTTGCTGCTGCTGAGACTGTAAAGAAGACAACAAAAGAAGAAGAGAACTCAGAAAAAGAGTAGCTTTTAGCAGAAGTTGCAGCTGAGAGTGTATAAAATGTGATAAAAGCTGAAAGAAGTTTGAGAAACAGATGAACAGTGCCCTCTTCACTATGTCAACATTAATCAATAAAAAGTCATATGTGCGTACCTTGTACAACACAGAGTGTCTGTTTTATAAAATAATCACTTCTTGCTTTGCTAGAAATTACAATCTACAGTGCATGAAGATAAGACCTCATATAATTACAGAGTTTGATGAACCTTCAGATTCATCAGTAGATAAAGTAGCTGTCATACAGATTGATATTAACAGACATCAGAAGTCAAGAACATTCTTTTATATTGTCTTTAAGTTAGCATCCTACAACCTTATACTAGGTCTATCATGAATGAAGCAGAATGAGATCATATTGAATGTAAGCAGAGCCTCTCTTACAATTGAATTCACAGAAACTATCATATGAAACAGAAAAGCTTCTGCTGAAAATGAGTTCAATCATGTTATGATGTCAGCTACATTCTTTACAAATCTTGTACAGAAGAAAGAAGAGAAACAGAAGAAGATTAAGGTGTTCTTAATCAGCATGATCAATATTGAAAAAGTCTTAACCTCACAGAAGAAGACTGACCTGAGAACTATACTCTCTAATCATTATCATGAGTTTTTAAATGTGTTTGATCATACAATGACTGAGAAGTTGTCTTTCTTAAAAGAAGAAGACACAAATCACTGAATTAAACTAGAAGAGATAGATGAAAAAGAGTCAAAAGTATTCTGAGATTCTCTATACAACATGACAAGAGAGAAGCTACTAGTGTTGCATAAGACATTAACAGAATTTTTGAATAAGCAGTTCATATGAGTCAGTAACTCATCTGCTGCAGTGTCTGTTTTATTTGTACAGAAGTCAGAAGATGAACTTCAGTTCTGTGTAAATTACTGTGACTTGAACTGAATCACTTGAAAGAATTGTTACCTTCAATCATTGATATATGAGACTCTGTAAAACATCAAACAAGCTCAATGATACATCAAGTTGAATGTCATAATGACATTTCACAAGATTCAAATTGCTGCAGAAGACAAATAAAAGACAGCATTCTGTATGAGGTATAAGTTGTATGAATGAATGATAACTTCATTTAAGCTAGTCAATGTCTCAAGCACATTTCAGAGATATATTAACTGAGTTTTGCGGAACTTTCTAGATGAGTTTTGTTCAATTTATGTGAATGATATTCTCATCTTCACTGATGAGTCTTTGCATCAGCACCAGAATTATGTATGAAGAATACTACTACAGCTTTGAGAAATTGACTTACAGATTGACATTGACAAATGTAAGTTTGAAGTCAAGTCAATCAAGTACCTAAAGTTCATTCTGAAAGTTGAAAAGGGTGTACAAATGAATTCTCAAAAGATGAAGACAATTATGAACTGACAAGCTTCTAAATCAGTAAAGAGAGTACAGAGTTTCATAGACTTTGCAAACTTCTATTGAAAGTTCATCAAGAACTTTTCAAATATGGTTATGTCAATGTTAACTCTCATACAAAAGAATACATCTTTTAAGTGAACTGAGAAAGCTGATCAAGATTTTAAGAAGCTAAAGATTATGTTCATTTCAGTGTCAATTCTAGTTCTGTTTGACCATACATGTACAACTGTGATGAAAACAGATTTCTCAGATTGATACATAGATGAAATTCTGCTGCAGTTAGTGAACAATGTGTGAAGGCTCTATGCCTATTATTCAAAGAAGAATGCATCTGCAGAGTGCAATTATGAGATTTATGATAAAGAGATGCTGATCATCATACAATGCTTAAAAGAGTGAGATGCAGAATTGAGAAGTGTGTCAAGTTTTCAGATTTGTACAAATCACAAAAATCTGAAATACTTTATGACAGTTAAAAAGCTTACAGAGCAACAAATGAGATGATCTTTAATACTGTTGCAATACAACTTCTTCATACTATACTTGTCAGGCAAGCAGAATGAGAGAGCAGATGCTTTATTGAGACAGAAGCAGAATGTGTTAATGAATCTCTTAAATGACAGAGTACAACATTGTATGACACAGATAATACATTTTGAGATGATGAGCAAGCCTATACAGACTGCCTCAATGACAGTAGCAAACATATCAATTTCTGTGCTTATATGAGATCAGAACTTGTTCAGTGAGATTACAGATCTCAAACAGATGTGAGTGAATGCTGAAGCAGAAAATGAGTTATATGATGAGCTTTGTCAGACAATTCATGAGAAACAAAGATCATTTTCTACTGTTTTAAAAGTGAGGATATTCATAACAGAATGCTTCTTGAGCAATGAAGAAAAGCTACTCTTTTACAGAAGACACTGAGTGTTGTTCTCAGAACCTCTTTGTATGAAACTGATTCAGTATACACATGACTCAACAATGACTGAACACTCAGAAAGAAATGTAACTGATGTTCTTTTATCATGACAGTTCTTTTGACCTGAGATGCTACAGAATGTCTGTACATTCTGTCAAAATTGTGACAAATGCTGTACAAACAACAGCTGAAAAGACTGCTGACAAGGCTTCTTGAAGTCTCTATCTGTACTGAAGCAGATTTGACAAAAGATATTCATTGACTTTGTAGTAGATCTATCATCAAGTGAGAGTTGTACAAACCTTCTGATAATTACAGATTGTCTTAGCAAGAAGATAATACTGAAACTGTGCAAGAATATGACTGCAGAATGGGTGACTCAGACATTCATACAATGTTTCTACTGAGCTCATGAGCTTTTTATCACAATAGTCTCAGATTGAGGCACTCAGTTTATGAGCAGCCTATGAAAGAAAGTCTGTCAACTTTTGAAGATTGTATGAAGAGTGTTCACAGTGTATCACTCAGAAACTGACAGAGCAACTGAGCAGATGAATCAGAATGTTGAGCTGTACATTCATACATTCTTCAATTATAGTCAAAACAACTGAGCAAGCCTGCTTCTCATGACTGAGCTAGTCATAAACAATCATAATTTCACCTCAACAGAGGTGAGTCTTTTTTTCTTGTCTCATGAGTATCACATGAAGCCTTTACAACTACTTAAGAAGTTGAAGCCTGTACAATCTGCAAAAAGTTCAGTACAGAAAGCTGATCAGATTATATAAAAGATGAAAGAAGTCACAAAATAAGCACAGATGACTATGACTGTCACTCAGCAGGTACAGAAAGAAACAGTGAATTGAAAGAGACAGCAGTCTTATAACTTCAAGAAAGAAGACAAAATCTGACTAAATCTTAAGAACATACATATGAACTGTTTGTGCAAGAAGTTTGATGCAAAGAATGTCAAGTACATCATTGTTAAGAAGATCAGCTCACATTTCTTCTGTCTGAACACACTGTCAGGTATTTATAACATGTTTCACTCAGTCATGCTTCAGTCAGCAGTCATGAATGCTCTTTCTTCTCAGTGTACAATAGACTCACAACTCTTGTCACAAATAGTGAGTGATGAAGAAGAATTTAAGATAAACAAGATTTTGAGAAAGAAGCTCATACAACAAAGAAGAGAATCTAAGAAGAAGTACTTAATAAAATGAGTTGATTACATCTGATCTACATGAGAACTGACCTCAGCTCTGCAGAACACAGTGACAATAAATCAATGAAAGTTAATGCAACTTGAGATTGCTAGATCTTAATCATACAAGTCAACATCATCAGTCTACACATGATTCAACAACAACTGTGTGTATGCATGTGTGTGTGTGCACATGTGTGTATGCATAGAGAGATCTTTAAAGACCTTGTCAATAACAGACAGAAGCTCAAAGAAGAGCATCATGTCAGAAAAGACTGAGGTGCTTTATGTGTGTGAGGTGATTGTATGAAGTTCATGATTTAGTGTTGAATTTATTTGATTTATTTCTATACTAATGTTGCCTTTTTAATTTCGTCAAAGCTACTTATTCTGAGCATCACACAGAGATGAGACAGATGGCTCAAATGTTGTACACAGTCTGTACAACTAGACCTAGGTCTAGGTATTATGACAGAAAAAAGAAGATCATACATACCTAAGAGTTGAGGTTGTGGTGAAGAGGTTGAAGAAGAAAATGAAACAGAAAACCACATGTTAACAAGCAATAAGAACCTTATCTACAAACCTTACTTGAACAACATAAAAACCACATGCTGACAAGCAATTCACTGTACAATGTTCTTTCTCACTAATTAAAGCTCAACCTTAAAGAGAAAAGAAGAGATGATGTCATGAGTTGAACTCATACTAAGGTCTTATGATCTAGTTGCTGACTAAGACCCTAAGACTAAAGCACTTTATCTTCTCATCTCTGTACAAGGCTCTTCTTTTTCTCTTTATAGTATTCTTCTTGTATTTAGACATTATCAATTGAGTGTCAGTCTCATTGTGAACCTGTGACAAATATCTTAAGTAATATATTTGATTAGAACATGATAAAATATAGTTAAGCATGACTTATTCTGTTATATATAATTATCATGTGACTGTCACTTAACTCATTAAGTTAAATCTCTGAATTCTATCTTAATTTAAACTGACTTAACAAAATCTGAATATTCAGCAATCTTATCTGCATTAAGGCCTTAAATTTAACTTAACTGAGTTAACTTAACCTGTGTGATTAGCCTATATGTGATCAATATGCTTAATATAGCATGTGCTGTGCAACAAATCAACTCAACACATGTAGAGTTAATGATTTATGTGTGAATTCTGTATATGAAAATACAGTTGTCTGAAGAAAATCTTGTACTGACTGTACTTAAGCATCTTTTAGCTGTGTGAAGTTGTGAGTTAACAGTACTAATAGGTGTTTAAATCAGTAATTTCTTCTTGAAAGTATAGTTAGACCTGACTGACCTTTTAAATGATAATGGTAAAAACAGGCTGTGAACAACAAGCTTGTCACAATCTGTTCTAGCAACAGCTACTGCTACAGAGACAATAATGTCACTTGTTATAATGTGTAACAAGGTGTTTAAATTGTCAATGATTAAGTCATAAATGTGTTGTCTTTAGTTATAACAGCAGCACTAATTATGATAACATCATTCTTTTTCTTCTTCTTAAACTGACTGCACAGGTTGAGTTAACCCAGTTGAGTTAAATTTGAGACCCTGATGTGGGTCAGATTGCTGAATATTCAGGTTTTGTTAAGTCAGTTTGAACTGAGATAGGGTTCAGAGATTTCATTCAGTGAATTGACTCAACTCATCAAGACAATTTTATGCAGATATATGTGACTGTATACTGCATTATTCACACTAATATGCATGTATAAGAGTTATACTACTGTATAAAGTTCTAATGCAGCTGATTATGCAGAGCATCACTGTGACAAAGATCTCTGTCGAGGCACATCACAGAAATCAGATCAAATTGGTAGTGGGTTTAACTGCATTTGGAAAATCTGCCCTAACTTGAAACCTCATATGGTCTGGGCCCTATGTGCCTCACCCCGATTCAACCCAACCCGATGGCCAGCCTACTCCTCCTTCTCCTCCTCCACTGCAACAATCACAACGACGCCGCCCAGCGGCAATACCGGCGGCGTCAGCACATCGTGGGCAATAGGCCTGGGAGTGGGGCTTACTCTCAGCACCGCTTTCATCAGACTTACATGCTAGTTATGTATGTGTGAGAGGCGTCGGTGGCGGGAAGCCATGGAGGCAGCAAATGGTCGGCACGAACTTAGTTCCATGAAGGCGCGCCCAGGAGAGCTTGACTGGGGCAACGACCCCGGCGAATTAGAGGGGAAGCTGCAGCCAGTAGAACTAACTACCACTGAGGCCCGTCATGAACTTAGCTGATTGAGATAGAAAGGAGAAATGTAGATTTATACCCGCAGCAGTTTGATTTTAAGAAACCGGTCATCACAATGCAGTATTGAGACATAATGCAAGATTAACCATGAGGCAGTATTGAAGAATATGACCCAAGTCTAACAATGCCATGTTAGAGAGGTTGATATTGAAAGGACTCGAAAGGCTCAAAGGTTGACGGCCTTGCCTCGTCATCAAAGAGGGTGCAGGCCGTATTTCTCCGGATCTAGATCTGGCCCGAATCCAATTGGCCGCCAGGCTTCTCAGCCTTAGCGGCTTGCGGGGGCTTTTGCGCCGAGACATGGCGGAGGCCCGGGCTTTATTCGTGGGTAAAAGGAGGGTTCGAAGTTGAGACTGCTGAAGGGGATAGGGGTTCAGAGCAGCCCAAGGCATAACGAAGAAGTCTGTTGTCACTCAAAAGTTGCACCCTTCAGAGAACTATAACATTGCAACGATAATCGGATCTAAAACTCAGCGGAGGATTAAGAGATCAGAGACCTGTTGAACATTATGTTATTCTTTTCTCAACTGATTCCCTCAAATGCAGTGTGTGAAGTAAAGCGGCAATTCTTTTTAGACAACATGCAGTCTGCGCTTGTCTTGCAGGGCCAAAACTTCTGTCTCAAGCCCAAAAAAATCCTCCTTCAGGAAGGCTCGAACTTCCAACCTCCCGGTTTGCGAATAACAGCCGGACGCGCTAGCCAACTGGAATTCCATTGTTAATGGAATAATGGCACAAGAATCATCTGAACTTACTTGCGCCATGAAGGACCTCAGAGATGTTAACATAATTCTTATTTTAAACTATAGCACTTTCACATAATCAGGATGAGAAATTTGAACAACGAAGACTTGATGTTCACATGTTGAGAGGGCTTTTGCTCATCTTCTTCCCGTCTTCCCACTAACAATTGAATTCCAGTTGGCTATCGCGTCCAACTGTTATTCAGCAATCCGGGAGGTTGGAGAGCCTTCCTTAAGGAGGAAAAAAAAAACTCCGTCCAAGGCTTACTCCGTAGGTAAGGTACTTCTTACTCATGTTTTGTCCCATCGTTCCTTAAAAGTCGGCCATATAGACGTAGAGAACCCTTCATATCAATATCACCAAGTGATTGATGTTGGACAGTCCGAGGTCAACGAGACCACCTTGTAAACTCCATAGTTATATCATACGCCGCAGATTTGCTTATAGTAGTCTCCTTGGATGACCATTTGGAGTCTCTCAATGTATATCTATTTACGCTGTCTCGTGGGTTCTTGTTTCATACGCTCTCAGCGTCTACGCAATCTGCATATTACCCCTGAAGTGGCATACAACACAATAAGATGTCGACTTTCTCCGCTACTCCTTTCCAATTCAAGTCCGCGGCACTCAAACAGTCCCAGTTTCCAGCACCCATATCGGAGCACTACTACTCTCGTCACTCCAGCATTTTGGAGGCCGAGGCTCGCCATCAATCCCGCCCTTGAACCCCTGAACCCCTGAATCAACGAACGAAAGCCTAGACATCAACCGTCCCGCGCGCAGAATGAGTCTGCAGGCCTTGCCATTACAATCCAATGTACTTTCCTTCCGTGTAGGCTACGAAAGTGGCTCAAGAGAAAAGCAAGTAGGCTTTCCGTGAGTGGTATCGGCGTGTGAGATACCGGGGCTATACAATATTCCATTTATAAACCAGGTTCTGTTTACCTTGCGCTGAGTACACTTCGAAGTAACGAGATAATGTTTACAGCGTGCTTGGGGAAACATGCAGTCTTTCGCAGGCGGCGGTACCGTGGTAGGGCTGAGATGGCAGTTCTTGTCCTACACTCTAGACATCCAAGGCGATAGCCCTACAGAATCAACAAACAAAACAATCGGTAAGCCGTGCAATACCCAGGCGATGCAACGAATCATAAAAGTTTCGACCGCCACCGTACGATATCACACGTCTGTTACGGTAGCCAAAGCCCTAACCCCCTATAATCAACCTCTCGTGGTGCGTTTCGAGAATTCGGATCTCACTTTACCCCTGACTACCGTAGCCCTCATCATCCCCTTCTGCGCTCACAGCTTTGAACCCTAATCATTGGTTCCACCTCCAGCAATGCAGCAATCTTTACCCTGAGCCATCCCCTCGAATCCCAGCACCGAAACCCAAAACCACTTCCGCGCTACCTCTTTCTCAACCAGCAGCCCTTATGCGCTTCTTCGCCAATCCCGGATAATGCTCGCCATTTATTATCGCTTTTACACCGTAAAGCATCTCCGCGCCCGGTCTACGATCTGTGACGTATAGATAACCGGCGAACTTTAGGCCGAAGGTGTTGCGTGCGCCTGATAGCGTGGCACCGCCTCTGGGCGAGGTGATGATTGAAGAACATCTAGTGCTTATGGCATGCATTAGTGGGCAAACGGTGCAGCCTATGTAGAGCGATGTCGTGGTCATAAGGGAAGAGTGTGATTATTTGCCGGAGCGCGTCCAGCTACAAATTCAAGGATTGATGAGGGAGTGCTGCGAACCGCATACTATTAAAAAAGATTATTGCAGAGACGATTGGCATGTCTTTTGTAGTAAAGATCTTCTGGCGGTCAGCCCGACTTCATGGTTGTAGCAGTACAGAGATAACTTGTTGTATGATAGCGAAAGTAGATATTAGATACTGCCTTGGCGCCAGAGGAGGGTGGCCAAGCCTCCGTCCGGCTGATAAACAGTCACAAAGTCCCTGACGCCTTTCAACGAACGCCGTTTCTCCTTGCTATCTCATGATGCTCGTTCGATATCACTACGCCGACGTAAGATTATGCCGCATCCTGCGGCGCCTGGTTATATTTATCTGTCGCGGACCGGAACAGCTCTTGTTGCTGCTTTAGCAACTCCTCCTCAGACAAACCGCTCTGCTCCAATTTGCTCTGCTTCTTCTCTCTTGTCTGTAATCCAAGTTCATTAGCATCTTCCCTTCGCGTGCATGCGATCACCCACCTTCAATTGCTCCTTGTGTTCACTAGCCACATCCAAAACCTCCTGCACGTACTCGTCAAACCCCAACTCTTTCAAAGCCTTCTCCACATGATCGCAAGCTATGGTCTTCTTCGCTTCCTTCTCTGCAATATCATTGGCTTCGGAGGAGATGAGTGTAATGAATTCGACGCAGCACTCGATCAGGAGATCACGCGCGTCTTTGGCAAACGTCAGACCGGAGCTTGATGGGAGGATCTCTGTGATGATCTTTTGTACCGTTGCTGTAACAGAGTTCAGATCCAAGTTAGCGAGCTGGCCAAACCACTGATGTGTACCAGCAGAAGAGTGAGTGCGACCACGATGCCTGCTTGGGAGATAAGTGATCACGGCGGAGTTTTCGGAAGATTCATAGATGAGGTTCGTGCGTCGGTTTCCGGGAGAGCTTTCTCTTTGCCACCTGGAGTCCTAGGTTGCGTCGCCGATGGGGTGCGCACGTGCCATGAGCATTCAGCGTAGCTGGTGACAGGATCCGCCACAATTGTTTCCCAGCGATCTTCTTTGGGGCTTTGGCGATCCATGGCGAGCATACATGGAGGAAGTGGATGCTCTTCGATTTGAGTGTTGTTCGGTGGGCACCGAAGAACGGACTAGACCGAGGCAATCATCCTGGCAGTATCGGGGAATGTTCTGAAATATGGTCTCTGCGTATCTAATGGCGAGGCGAATTGGCGCAAGCAATCCAGGTACCACTGTTGTTCGTCGGCTGTAGAGACAGTAGATGGATTGTTGATATATGAACAGCGCGACAGGAATGGTCCAGAGTTTACGGCAGTAGATGGAGACACTTCCAAACCTGGAGCGGAACTTCATCTGCAACATACCTTTGGGAAGGGACAAATCATCGTTACCTTCGAGTATTGTCAGTGGACAACCTACCACAGCTCATGACAGGAGGGAACGCTCACCGCCAAGATCTCGATCTGACATATTGAAAGTGAGTCAAAGAAAAGGCTAGAGAATAGTAAACATTCATAAAAGCAATCAGTTGAGCTGTCAATGTTAGCGCTGGCAGTACTTCTTATATCTCCTACGGTGACTGTTTCGCGACGGAAGTTGCCGAGCGGTGAGATGACTAGCTTGACCAAGATCTCTAAAATCTCGGTGTGATTTTGCAGCGGACGACAACTCGCCAGACCGAGTAATAGCCAGTCACCGGCTGATACAGTGCTTCCAATTCACCTAGCATCCACGTTAGAAATGGATCGCACAACATGACAGGTCAGTCCCCAGCGTTTTCCCTTCGCAGCGGATCTACTTCCTCCTTCATGATGAACTTCGTGTCGCCCCTATCAGACTATTGAGCTTCCGCTCTTCTGGTGACGTACCTGTCCTAGCCAAACGGACTATCTGATCTATACCTCTCCCTTCCAAACTCGATAATAATGTACTTTGATTGAACGCACTGCTGACTTGGTCAAAGGCTATGGTGACTTAACAACATCAACAACACGCATCCATGGACTGACCTCCAAAGCATCAAAGCTTGGTCGTAACATCAATCCAGTAAGTGCGTGGCGGTCAACTCCAACCACCATTCCAGATTCTTTCATTTCCATGATGAACAAAACAAAGTACTATCAAATGCGGATCTACAATGACGAGCAATCTGGTTCGATTACCTGATATAACCTACCGTCCCATTGTACCAGTTCACAACTCACACGTTCCTCGATGGCAGAAGCTTACAGACCATTCGATAACAGGCATCTCCCAGAGCTACAAACACTGGCATAGTCACAGCATGAATGTGTACGTACTACCCCCGAGCAAACCGTTTCTTACACTACCTCGATGTTTGGCTTGTGATGCAACAATACCATGCTAATGCTGAAGACGTCGTTGACGTCGGCTGCTGAACCATTTGAGACTTTTCATCTTTCAACTGAAGCCTTTACGATGGATACTTTTCTTCACTCTCGAGACTAGCAACGGCTGCTGACAGTTACTAGACTCTATATAGCAATGCAAGACCGTTATGCAATATTCAACGTGCCATGTGTTGATGACACGGATCATGCATCCTGAAACGAGACCAAGTCCTTATCATCCCAGCTATGCTCTCGTTAGCAAACGTACTTGCAGCATTGCCTCCACTCTACGAGCTTACGTTAAGAATTTCCCACTAAGCTCGGTCGGCGCATCCAATACTAGCCTTGCCATGACATTTCCCGGCTGTTCTGGCTTCAACAGTTGACCCTCTCTATGCAGCGAGGAGAAATTCTCCGCATCATCCTTCTTCATAGCTTTATGGTGGACCTCGCGCAGCTCTCTCTGCATCTCAGTGTCTACTACACCGGGCCGAATGGATACCGTTGTAACATATGGCTCTTCGACAGACAAAGTAAGCGCGAGATGGTTAAGCGCAGCTTTCGACGCTCCGTATGCGCCCCATGTGCTGAACGCATGGATTGCGGCGCCGGAGGAAGTGAAGATGATGCGGCCTTTGGACCTTCGTAACGCCGGAAGTGCACTCTTGACCTGCTAGTTGTCAATCGCAAAGTTCGCCGCGGTCCGCTTCAAAGCACACATACAAATGCAATGGCGCTGAAGAAATTGACATTGAATCCGTCTCTCCACGACTCCGCATCACTATCTTCCACCCTCGTCACAGGCGTCAGTACGCCATGATTTACAATCAGTCCGTCCAGTTGCCCGTATTCCTTTACCGCCAGATCGACAGCTTTCTTGCCCAGAGAGAAGTCGGCGAGGTCTCCTGTGATGACCTGGACTTGCTTCGGATACTGTGATCTGAGCTCTTCAAGAGGGGCCTTGCTCCGAGCGAGGACAACAACATTGTGAGACTGGGGTACCCGGAGGAGGTAATGAACGATTGCAAGACCAATGCCTAGTGATTGTCATTACCAGCTGTGATCAGAATCGCCAGGATCGTGGACTCACCTCGCGATGCTCCAGTTACAATGATTGTTTTGGCCATCCTTCTTATTCGCGTTGTGCTGGATGTCTACAACTATAGCGAGCGGTGCGGGGCACCGCCATGGCGGGGCATCAAAATCCGAACCTCGGTGACGGATCTTCAACTCCGCTCTCCGTCCGGTGACCATCTTCTTTCCCTCACTCTATCCAACATCGCGCCATGTCAACAGTAATTATCGGTGCCGGCATTATCGGCACTTCGACAGCATACTACCTCTCCCTACCCCCATCCCGTACCTCACCCACTTCAATCCATCTCGTCGAGTCCTCTCCCCGCCTCTTCGCCTCTGCTTCCGGCTACGCTGCTGGCTTCCTAGCTCGAGACTGGTTTGGACCTTTTGTTTCAGCTCTCGGCGCCCTTAGCTTCGACCTCCATAAGCAGTTAGCAGACGAGCATGGAGGGAGAGAGAAGTGGGGCTGGAGTCGTAGTACCGGGACGAGTTTGGCAGACAGTGAAAATGGGGGAAATGGCGCGAGGGGAGATGACTGGTTGAGGGAGGGTAGTTCGAGGGCTGAGGTTGCGGGGGAGCATGATTTCACAGGTGGGGAAGGTCCGGCTTGGTTAACGAAGCAGAAGGGTGGAAGCGTAGAGGTTATCAGTCAGGGAGACAGCACTGCGCAGGTGTGCGTCCTACCCCAGTGATTACAGTCCTAAGTGTGAGCTCATGCGATTGTCTTAGCGATCCCTTGAGACTATCACACTTCCTATTGGATGAATGCCGGTCCCGAGGGGTGCAACTGCATCAACCTGCAAAGGTGATCTCCGTATCGAAAGACTTGAAGGGCGAGCTGTCAAGTGTTCGTTTGCTCTCCGAAAGTGGAACAGAAACAGACGTCCCATGTACTCGACTCATCATCACCGCTGGAGCATGGAGTCCTCAGGTGTTCTCTTCCCTCTTTCCCGGCGCAAAGATCAATGTTCCTGTATCATCTTTAGCAGGCCACTCACTAGTGATCAAATCGCCGCGCTGGGCCAAGGAACACGAAGAGAAAGGCTGTCATGCAGTTTTCACGACCGACTCCTCTGGCTTCTCGCCGGAGATATTCTCGCGGATGGGAGGTGAGATCTACGTAGCTGGCCTTAACAGCAGCAGCATCCCGCTCCCTCCCCTAGCTACCGAGACCCAGATTGATGACTCAGCTATCGAACAGCTAAAGGCAGTTTCGGCGAAGCTACTGGGTTTGGAAGGGCAGGAAGATGATCTGGAAATCGTCAGGAAGGGGTTGTGCTTCCGGCCCGTGACGCCAAACGGACGACCAATTATTACGAGGATTGAAGATGGAAAGCTTGGGAACGGGATGAATACGAGAGGCGGTGACGAAGGCGGCGTATTTCTTAGTGCTGGCCATGGTCCTTGGGGGATAAGCTTGAGTTTGGGAACGGGGAAGGTGTTGGCCGAGTTGGTGGAAGGGAAAGCGACGAGCGGGAGTCTAAAGGGCTTAGGATTGTGAGGTGAAGTCTGGCTCACAGGTTTGGTGCAGCTTCTTTCGTGGATCTGAATCATCATTATCGAAATTGAATGCGTAGGCACCAGAGTGGCTACTGGGGCCAAATAGTCAGTCTACACTGATTCAACCGCCTGTTCCTGGTCCCCTTGGTCGATGTACGCTTGAGTTCCCATAAGTAATCCAGAAGTAACAGTGGCTATCTTGCCAGATAATCTCAGCATACCCAATCTACCGCTTTCGAAGAAGTGACCCACCTCACGATATGAGTGGCCTGGCCTCTAGTCTTAATCAAACGACGTCATCTCGTCCTTCTTCTTCGGCCCAACGAACCTCTCCCATGCCATCGCATTTGCTCTTATCTCGACTGCCGCAATTCCCCGCTCTTTGCCAAAACATAATCGAAGGGGCGCAAAGCATACCCTCTCAGTGTTTCCAAACCCCTAATCGATCTAATGCTCAATACTGCTCCCCTTCTCTCGGCATCGATAACTTGTCTAACCTCTCCAACCGCCCCTCAACCATTTCTCCCATTCTTCGGCCCCCTTCTCAAACCCAGCGTCACCGTCCCGATATCCACATCCACCTCCATCCCCTCCATCACCTCCCCCAACCCTTCCACCCCAAACACCCCCAACAAACCACCACACACAACATCCTCCCCAACTCCTCAATCCGATAAATTCAGCGCTAGGTCAATACTCTCTCCACCAAACGCAAAACAATCACATGAACCTTGTCAGTTACTAGGATGCGTAAAACAAGAGGCTTGCTTGTTTTACCGTTCTGTCAAGTTATGACGGGTGAGTCTGAGAAAGGAAAGTAGAACCATCGATAGGAGGTCGTCGTTCGTGGGTATTACACATCAACTGCTTTGTGTCTCTAGCTGACGTTCTGTCGAGGTAACCGTAAAGGCTGAAGAGCAAACACGCTGGTGGATAGTAAGCTAGGGCACGGCTATCTGATGGCGTGTTTGCGCAGGCTGTTGGGACAGTATCTTCTGGTTTCCGTCCATCGCATTGATGTCAAAACGCCATGCCATGCCATGCTCATTGCAAGTGACTGTGGTTTTGTTACAAAGGATCTGAACATGCTCATATGAAAGAATAGATTACACAGGAGAGTATATATACCTATTGTACGGTATGTACTTCGCTTCATATTAACATTTCGCTTTGTACAGTTAAGGGTACTAATTACAGTCCGCTTCCATTCGCACACAGATTACAATTACCCTGGCACCATCATCAGCTGGAGTTTGGCATAATCCTGCACCGGAATACTAACCACGTCTGCCCTCAGCATAAGCATTATACCTCCCCAAGTCAATACTACTTCTCCTCGGCTTCGATTTCATACCCATCTGTTGACCGTTTGCTGCGATGATCGCCCACTCCGCCACACTGGCTCCGCTCCCGTTGTTGAAAGGATTTCCCTGATTGCCTTCGATCGTCAACGTCGCATAATACCCACTATACAAGGGTGGATTCAGCGTGACGTTGGTGGTATTCGCCATGTACGGCGTAATGATGTTGACCTCTGTTGCGTTGTATGGTATGCTAACTTGCACATTCGCTATGCTCGTCGCTGCCACCGTATTTGCGTCGATGGTAGAAGAGTTGTGGAACTGGACTGTGAAGTTTACTGGCGGATTCTGAGCCCAGTCAAAGTAGAAGCTTCCTACTTGTTCGATGGTGGAGAGGGCTACGGTGATGGATTGACTGATGTTGGAGCGGGTTGGCTGCCACTTCGTCGAAGCGGCACCGTCAACGGCAGAAAGAGGGAATTGGCCTGGTAGATACTTATCAGGTGAGGTAACAGGTAGGCATTGCGCAATGTTGCCCGGAACTGTTTTGATCAGACCAATTTGGCGGTTAGGAAAGGTGAGGGTGCCGTTTGGCGTAAGTTGGTAGGTTTGGTTATGGTTGTTGGCGATTATCACTGGGATGGGAGTGTTCGCGAATGTCTGATTGGCGCCTGTATAAGGAGTACCTAGTCGGGTCACGGTTGTGTGTGTTTGATTGGCGCGGGCTGAGATGGGCCATCCTTGCCAGTAGAAGGTGCGATATCTGAGATTCGAAATCTGCGGCGGTACTGAAGGACCAAGGTGTAGGTAGGAATCAGGGATAAGTCGATAGCCTAGGTAGCCGAAGAGTGTCACTTGGTTGGCACCACCGTGTCCGGTCAAAAAAGGATAAGCCGGATGTGTCCCGCCATTTGCGACGAAGTCGTCTGTAAGCTGTTCCGAGAATTGATACCATGGAGCTCGAACATAAGGTTGCTCAGAATATAGCTGGTAGGTGTAGGAGGAGCATCCTGAAGGTGAGACCTCGGCGGCAACGATGCTGAAAATCGCGTAGGTCATGCCAGGACCGTTGAGTGACTGTTTGCCAGCGTACTGCGCAAGTTAGAGTCACTCATATGGTACGGACGGATAGAAAACATACATAGTCAAGATCGTTGAGAGAATCCTGGGCAGTATAATTCTGCATAAAAGCCAAAGGGAAAGTGTTCAACACCACATCGGCTTGTTTGACGGCTATACTTCCGTTCATACCAGTATACTCATCGATGATACCAGCTCCAGCGTCCCTCGAAATGAAAATACTGGCTGCCTGGTCGGTCCAAGTTGCATTAGGGCTCATGCCAAACATCTCCCGGAACATGTTCGCGTTCATTAGTGTGTCTGCAATCAGCGGCATAGTATAGCCACCGTTGTCGACGTTATTTGCGTATTCGTCCTGTCATCCAACATCGTCAGTCCAGATACAATATATGTGGTAATCTTGTGCGCTTAGACGTACAGGATCAGTCATGTTGGTGAGCACCCAGTACGATCCGTTCTTTCCGAGCACCTCCGAGTAGAAAGTAGCGATCGAGTCATAGACAGGGAACAGCGAGTTTTTGAAGTACTGTGTATCGCCAGTGACGATCCAGTAGTTGGCAAATTCTTGCGCAATGTCACCATTAATGTGGTATTCATAGTCGAAGCACGGTCCGGTGCCTGTACAATTTCCATAGCGCCCGCTCGTCCAAGAGAAGACAGCAGCGTCGTTAGAGAATCTTCCTGTCTGATTCTTCGAAGATGTAAACCCCGTCTGTGCATTTGCCAAAGCTTGACGGTATCTCACAACTCGGTAATTGGCAATTTGCTTCGCTGCATCAGGAAACGCAGCCACAAGGCCTGGTTGCATCCAAATCTCTGCATCCCAGAAGATGAGCCCAGCATAGGAATCCGAACCCAGGCCTCCCACACTGATACTATTTGCGTCAATCGGTGCACCGCCAACTGCATGCAACGCATCCGCGCTGATGGTATTCTGAAGTAAGTAATAGGGGTTTGCGACAGCCACGATAGCTGCCTCAATAATGTTCGGATCCGAAGGAAGAGTGCCATTCTCGGGAAAAGTATAATCGTCGACAGAGTCTTCAGGGAACACGATCGCCCATTCTGCAGCGTGAAGAAGTAAAGACTGATCGTATCCGGCTTTCATGGCGCTCATACAAGCGTGCCTAGCTGTACCCTGTGGATCCCCAAAGCCATCTGACGAGGCACCTCCCACATATTTCGTGACGGTGGTGGTCCGTCCTGCTTTCAAGCTAGCATTTACCATTTGCGCAATGGATGAGTCGTTAGTACCGAGATATGGCGCTTTCGAGACCATTGTGAGAGTGGAGGCATCTACACCAGCCGAGCCCTTCATCGCCGCATAAATATAGGCGGTGACACTGTTGATTCCATTCGGCTTCACCGCAGAGTATATTGCTTGCCCGTCCATCCCGCTGCTAACGAAATCGGTCCGAACCGCGCTTGTTCCATCAATCACGTTCGCAACAGTAACATTGCAATCGCTCGAGGGGGTAATCTGGAGCTGGACGACGCCTTGATTGACATGGTACTTGTGAGCAAACATAGTGTAGGCAACTTGGAACGAGACGCCATTTGAGTTAGCTGGTGACCATGTATATTCCCATATCATGACTCCACCCTTCATATCCAGCATGGTACTGAAGTTGGAGATGGTGCTGTTATCGACAGTGGCGCTGAGATACTCTCCATTCGAGAGTTCAACGACCAATCCGCTCCAGTGAGGAACCCCGCTAATCACACTCTCACCACCATACTGGTTCAGCCACGGGAAGTTGGTGCCATTTGTGGTCGGTTGCTCATCATAAAAGCCACCGATTGTTGCAAAGGTCTGCCTAAGACTGAACAAAGGCCAGCCATTGATGTTATCTCCATTGACTTGTACATCCTGTTCAAAGAAGGGACCAACTGCTGCAACATTGATTCCGAGGTAGCCATTGGCGACAGACATTCGCGACTGATAGTGTCCTTGATCCAGATTGGTCGTTGCGAGCTGCCAGGCGGCATTGTTCCAAGTAACATTGGGAAAACGAGTGTTGTATACGGAGTTTGCTGAAGTGGACTGCCGTTTGACCAGCTCTGGCCTGGGAACATCGTCCCGCGCTGCGTTGATCACCTCCGTGACATGCTGGCGCAAAGTGGTTGCAGCTGTTTGGAAGCAAAAGCAGCCAAGAAAGACCGTCAGAAGAGTCAGACGTCGGATCTGCTTCACGTTAGTACTTGGTCAGACATAGTCAGTAGAGAGAGTGGTGTTCTGGTGCTATGGACCAGGTTTACCTGATCTTCAGAGTGTGAAAGCTTATTCGGGATCCACATCATGAACACAAGCCAAGAGCCAGTGCGCGTAGGCAATTGACCGGGACGCAAGAGAGTGATCCAAGGAAACGGTACCGAAGTCAAGCTTATGTACAAATACTTTGTATTAGTGTCTAAATCAAATGCGGGGATCCCACCGCCAAGAGCTGGTGGCTGAGGAGGGAGAGGTACTAGTACATCAAATCAGAGCTGCAGGCGCGTGCAAGGTACTAGCAGCGCCATCCCAGCAATGGTAAAGACCTACGTCATCTCCTTAGCCTAAAGTGGGTTAGTCCACTGCGAAGGAGACTCTATTATGCGGGGGAAGAAAGTTTCGGCGACTTAGTTCGCCTGTTCCTGCCGATCTGTAAGAGCCGAGATGTGGGGCTCTGCCCTCGTGACGTTGTAGGTCTCGGGTTCTGATATCAATTTTATTGGTAGGATAGTGGATGAAGACTACAAGAGTCTGCAGTTCTACATATTTGTTTACAAAAGCCAGTCACATGTGGGTGGATTACTCGATGCGGTTTAGCGACCGCTTTTTAGAGGTCTCGCGCTCATCCATCTCACCGCTTTCATATCGTCGTGAGAATGACTTTTGCGTCAAATTATTGCTGATTCTTCCCTCTTCATGTCTCTCCTTTGATTCTAATTGCTTGATGGTGAGACATTTTCTCGTCTCTCATGCATACACCGTGTGACGTTTGGCGTAATGTCAATATTTACTTCAATGTGAAAGCGTCATGTCAAGGTGGTGAGAGAGCGCGGTTGAAGACATCATGACTGATAGTCAGCAAGTAACATTCGTACTATTAGATTGTCACACGCGTCCAACGTGTTTTCTATACTTTGAGCTATGAGACCTGGTTCGGATCTGACCACGAGTAATCGGCTGACTATAGCGGTGTTCAGTCCTTACTTGAACCGGCGATCTTATCTACCGTTGACGGAACGTTGGACCAGAGAACCTGAGCGCCTGATATTCCGCACGATCATAGGGTTGTGCTGAGCGCTGCCTGGTACGGTGTCGCTTTCAAGATGGATCATCTCCCGAACCCTCGAAATCCCACTCATGTACCTATCGAAGTGCCATATGTCTGCAAAGAAGACTACGATGATGGGCCATTCTCACAATACCTTGAGCGTAAAGGTTGGACACAAAGCAATATCATAGATAGTCGGGAGTTAGGGAAACCGCTACCGGATGTACAGTCCATCCTTCAGACCTGGCTCTATTTTGGAATCTTGACTGAAGTTTTTGGAGAACCCATCCGCGCCGCAAACTGCATTCGCACGAATGAGCGTGGTAGAAAGCTCATCACAACATCTCTGCTCCCGTTCCTCGCATCACAGTGGATCCAGCGGGAAAGAGCTCTTCCTCAACATATAAGGAGAAGAGACGAGAGCCATGCCTGCAGATGTCTCTCCGAAGTGAACTACATACTCACTTTGCTTTCTTTGCGCGACCCGAATCTACTTGATCGAAACCTGCTCTTGTCATTCAAAGTCTTGTTCGAGTATCTGCTTGATGCAAGACCATTTGCCTACGGCTCATGGGACGTCTCGAACGGAGAATGGCCCGTATCATTTGATTATGCGATGCCCGGAGCGGAAGAAGTTGTCCTTACACGGATGATGGATGACGGATGGTGCGCAAATGAAATCCAGATGCTTTCCTTGAGGACTAAAGCCTCTGAGTTGTACTACATCAGCAATCTAACAAGGCCGGGACCAGATAAAGATCATAAGAATTGTAACGAAGATCAGTGTATCGGATGGACGAAAAGGTTTACGTGACGAAGCACATTGAAGACGGCTGTTCTTGCGCGCCTATCTTCGCGTCGCAAGTTCATCTCAGCCAAATCCTTTGTAATGAACAGGGCTCAATACCTCTCATCTGCCCCTTTAAAGTTGTCACCGCTGATAACGAGAAGCCGCAAGTCGAGTTGATTGAGTCTGGCCCTGGCGTCAATTATGTGGCCATCTCTCATATCTGGTCCGATGGGCTAAGCAACGTCAATGAGAATTCTATACCTCAATGCCAATTCAACCGACTCTCCCGGTTGGTCGGCAATCTATACGACGGCACACAAATGCCTTTCTGGCTCGATACTCTCTGCTTTCCATTGCAGCCAACAGAGGCATACAATCTGGCTCTGATCGGCATGAGAAAAACCTACGAGGAAGCACACAAGGTCCTTGTTTTGGATCGATATCTACAAGAGCAGGAGGCAAAGAACTTGACTTTAGATGAGATAGTCACGAGAATTGTTTGCTCTCCCTGGAACCGCAGACTATGGACACTCCAAGAGGGCGCCTTGGCCAAATCGCTAGCCTTTCAGTTCGCCGACGACTTTGTTGACTTGTCAGACAATCTGACACGGGGTTCTGAGAAAGAAGCCCGGCTCGGAGACTTAGTATTTTCCAACATATGGGTTTCCTTTATGGAGCTCCGTGCCATCGAGCTGAGAGACTCCAAAGTCTTGAACGCCCCGGCCGCCAAAAGTGCTTTGGCATTCCGATCAACCAGCGTTGCATCTGATGAAGCACTGTGTCTGGGAACTCTGCTCGGCTTAGATCCAGCTGAGATCGTCAACACCCCAACGGAGGACAGGATGAAGAAAATATGGTCTCTTGAGCCTGAGTACTATGCTGCAACTGTATTCTGGACTGGGCCCAAGTTGTAGGAGGACGGCTATCGTTGGGCGCCTGCGACTTTCCTTGATCGTTCAATTACGCACACGAAGCCCTTTCATGGCGAGACACCGAAAGCATATCTGAGCGACTCAGGTCTGATGGTTCAATTCCCGGGTTTCTTGATATGTGGAAACGAAAAACCGATAAGTCGAACATTCAGCTTCAAAGATGACGGCGGCTCATGGTTTGATGTTTTCTGTTTGAAGAAGACAAACGAGGACGTTACGCTAGACCACACCATCATCGATCCATGGAGCAATGCAAATTCTGCTCCAAGATTGCTGGCCGTAATAACGCAAAATTCATTGAAGGAGGCCGGTTCCACAGAATCCAACATGGATCTGCATGGAATCATTGCTTCGGTCCACGAGATCGACAGTGACTATATCCATGTAAGGTTATTGTACAACGTTGCAGTTATCGAAAGAGACCCTAGAGAGTCGGAAGGTTTGGAGAGGATTCTCGAAGTTGTCGAGGAAAATCAGACTATTATCTCGCCAGCCCATTTGACCTCACCGGCAAACGGACAAGCCTTGAACAATGACGAGAATAAACAGAATAGCAATGCTTCTAGTGATATGGAGGAGGTTTTTCCAAAGAAGAGATTCAGCGGTGGCCTCAATATGTGTTGAAGGGAAAACGAACTCCAGTCGATCAGATTTGGTGTGTCGATTAAAGCGTGTCCCAGTGTTGGTGATAGAGAAATCCAAAAGGCAAGCCAGTGCTAATACTCCCTTTGCAACATGAAGCCTCTCAAGCAAGCACCTCACTGTCACTTCCTGTCATCTCTCTGAGGTATGAACTCAGAGCGGCAAGACTGCTCAGTGGAAAAGCATGCAAAAACGGTGCCAAACCCCTCAGGATCTAGATGCCATTTTGCCCACACAAGTGCAATAGCAGTTCAAATCTACTTGAACAACTGAAGTACAGCAGCTAGCAAGTCACATTAGCCTACAGTATATAGTGGGGTCTCTGCTCACCCCAACCATTCTGTACCTAACATCAACTTGCTACCCCTACCACTAGTGTTGCCCCTTCAGCGTGGGTGCCACTCTGCCTCCTCAGCCTCGATGACTTGGTACAGAGTATTATCATGGAATTGTCTTTGTGATAGGGCATTTGGATGCCGTCAGCCAATTGTACAACTAGTATTGGTTGGATCCTACCGATAATAATAATGTGGTTCTCATCTAAGCGTAAATCAAGCTGTACGAGTAACACTTCCTAGATACTGACCCTAGGCCAGCAACGCCGATGCGCCGTGTTTTGATTACCCAGCCGGAGAAGAAGAGTAGCTTAATCATCATCCTGCTCTTCGTCTTCTTCATCGTCGTTCGCCACAACCTGCGTACTTCTTCGAGCGCCAGTCGGACCTCCACTTCTCCTTTTCCCCTGCAAATACTTCTCCGTCGTTGTGACAGCCTTCTCCCCTACATAGACCTTCCCTGTCCACTCCGTCTTACACAAAGGGCACTTATCCATCTTCTGCACCCTGAAGAAGTTTTGCGTGCATATATCATGCAGACGACATGGACAATCCTTTTTCGGACACCGTTGTCCCTGCAATAATTAGCACTTGCCAATCCCTATCACCACGCTCGATCGAAAGCATAACGAACCACAGTGATGATCTCCTTGCACGCAAAACAGCTCTTGATCTTCGGCACCGTCTCTTCTTCCTCGTCTTCCTCTCCATTATCATTATACGTCTCAATCAACCAGCCCCTTAGCTCCATTAGACCCCTAGGACTCAAGCTGTAGAATCCCTTCCGACTCTTCTCGAACCACCCTTCCTCCACTAGCCCCTTGAGCACTTTCTCCGCTTGTACCATACTCAGCCCTTGACCACTACTACCCTGCGTAGCGCTCCCGTTCTGCGTCTCCCGCCTGTTGCCTTCGCTCTCCGATGGGGCCTTGTGCAAGTGTATGGCTTGCGTAGACGTGATGGCCATGATCTCATGACGCCGGGTGTTGTAGGTTTCGAACATGGCATCGAGAACTCGTTTGAGGAAGGCGAGCTCATCCCATGTTCGAGTTGTGGCGAGCTGCGTGATAGGATCAGAGGTTGTATTTACAAGCGCATAGATGCGGGTTCGAGAGACTTGGTGGTAGGTACTGCGGATTTCAAAATCGAAGGGTGAGATGGCGGTATTCGCGGCCGAGAGGTAGGATTGGAAATCTTCTTCTGTGACATCTCCTGGCATTGTCTCTCTTCCTTCTATTACGCGCGTTAGTGGTGATTTGGCTCAAGGGGAAAGAGTCGAGCTTGCCATGTGCGGTAAAAATAGCTGCGAGGGTGGGTTTGGCTTCTTCGAAGGTCAGGGTGGAGCGCGCAAGAAATGCTTGGAGAAAAGCGCGGTTGGTATTGTTGTACTGTGCCTCCTCTTCTTCTTCCTCGTCCGACATAATGAGTGTGTCTGGTGAAGAGATGATGCGGTCAGAGGGCTTCACCTTGGGACGAGACGCGGACGAGGGAGACGCGTAACTACTAGCTTCCAATTAGGGACCGCGTTTGACTTCTCAGAGATCACTATTGACGTATGGCAATCACGTATTATTTAATTGAGCATCTGTCACTTTATTCGAACACGACACTACGGTCAGTCTCATCCATGCCTTAGAAAGTGCTGACTGTTTCCCTGGTCTCAGAGGGAATTGAGTCCACTATTCCGAGGTGACTTGGACCTTGGACTTGTCTAGCACAAACTTCAGAAATGATCGTTGTCAGTTCAACCCATTTCCAACTTACAGAAAGCCACGTAGTCCTTGATGTTCTTCGCCTTCTCCTTTGGCTCTGGGTAATACCAAGCAGCGTCTTTCAACTCATTGCCTACTCGGGTCAGCAGGCGTTCACTGTAGTGAAGATCATCAGCGAACCATCGACATTGACGTTGTAGTACGAAGCCGTGCCCTTCCACCCACATACAGTCGTTGTGGAGCTCTTCGTGAATACTGACTGGTCCACTGCACTGTCTCAGGCCATGGTAAGCTTATGGGCCTTTCGAGATTAAGCCTTCAGACGTACGAGGATGGGAACTACAGCTTGTCAACAACGAGAGACTTCTGAAAGCGTGATGCTATATCGAAACCCGACGATGGGCGGCTCATCATACGTATATATTGCCCTCTACAGTCTCCCAAGTATCAGTCTCCGCCACTGTTTTACCATTGATCTTTGCTGTTGCGTGGGGCATCTTGGTTTCAAAGCAGTGCAGTCCTTAAGGTTTCAACTTGTTGGACTCCTTTAAAGTGGAGATGACTGTTTCTGGTCATACAAAATATTTCGACAGAGCTGCGGGCAGTAGCTCAGAGAATGTATCGCTGATAGTGATTCATGAACCTCCCTCGTCTTGCCCCGCACTAACCCGCATTGGTACCGATGATCTGAGCGGACACATTCCGCTGTCACATTACCGAACCTCCAATTACTTCTGTCAGCGATTCCTTCCATGGTCAGTCTATTCAATCCAGCCCTGGTCATAGTTATTCAATGCATCAAGAATTCTCTTCACTCTGAACAGAAATGCTAGTCTGAGAACATTCTCGACCAAATCAGCCAGGCACAGCATGGACAGCCAAGAATTCCGCAAGGCCGCCCACGCAGCAGTCGACGAAAGTAAAGTCATAGCTTCCCATGTTTGCGATCACAGACTTGAAGACCTACTAATCAGCGCAGTTGCGAATTACTATGACACCCTACCGGACAGACAAGTCGTTTCCTCCGTTGAACCGGGCTACCTCCGCAAACTCCTACCCTCAGGTCCACCACAACGGGGCGAGAAATGGGATGACATTCAGAGAGACATAGAGAGCAAAATCATGCCTGGGCTGACTCACTGGTACTTCTATCTCTCTTCTTCCACCAACGACTCTTAGCCTGTCCTTACCGTACTCAATCTTGCCGCCTTCTCCTTAGGCAATCCCCCAACTTCATGGCCTTCTTCCCTGCATCTTCCACCTACCCTGGCCTGCTCGGCGAACTCTACTCCGCTGCCTTCACCGCGCCTGCTTTCAATTGGCTCTGCTCGCCCGCCATCACGGAGCTAGAGACCATCGTGCTCGACTGGCTCGCTAACCTCCTTGCCCTACCGAAATGCTATCTCTCTAATGGAGAAGGTGGAGGTGTCATCCAGGGCTCAGCGAGCGAGGCCGTCGTCACGGTCATGGTTGCAGCCCGGGAACGTGCGATACGCAATGCGGTGGATAGTATGGAGGAAGGAGAGGAAAGAGAGAGGAAAGTGGGGGAGATGAGAGGAAGGCTGGTGGCGTTGGGGAGCGAGCAGAGCCACAGTAGTACAGCGAAGGCGGCCTTGATCGCCGGCGTGAGATATATGGACGTGCCGTGCAGGATGGAAGACGATCTGGCTATGACGGGCGGAGGGCTCCGCGCCACGCTGGAGCAGTGTGAGAGGGAGGGGCTTGTACCGTTTTATCTCACTACCATGCTGGGAACTACCGCGACGTGTGCGACTGATAGCTTTGGAGAGATTGCAGATGTAGCGAGTGATTGGCCCAATCTCTGGATACACGTCGATGCTGCATATGCCGGTGCGGCGTTGGTCTGCGAAGAGTTCCAGCATTTGACGCGACACTTCGAGCAGTTCGATAGTTTCGACATAAACATGCACAAATGGTTACTGACCAATTTTGACGCAAGGTGAACTCCCTCACCTTGTGCTACGTGTGATTTCACTCCCAGGGACGCCAGGCTAATGCTGCGATAGCTGCCTATATGTCAAAAAACGTCGCAATCTCATCGACGCCCTCTCCATCACCCCATCATACCTCCGCAACGAGTTCTCCGACTCCGGCCTCGTGACAGACTACCGCGACTGGCAGATTCCTCTCGGCCGCCGTTTCCGCGCCCTCAAGATTTGGTTCGTCATGCGTACCTACGGCATTCAGGGCTTCAAAGCCCACATCCGCAACCATATCAGACTCGGCGAGCTGTTTCACTCTCTTGTCAAGTCAAGACCGGATCTCTTCAGAATTTTAACACCGCCGGCCTTTGCACTGACAGTCCTGACCGTGGTCCCAAGACCGAGTTCGCCGAGTGTTACTGCGGCATCGCAGCCGAACCCCGCGCATGAGGCTTACACGAACGATTTTACACCCGATGCGAGCAGTCAGGCGACAGCCGATACGAATGCGGTGACTAAGGAGGTATACGAGTTGGTAAATCGTCAAGGCGAGATTTTTCTGACGAGCTCGGTGATTGCGGGCAATTACGCGATTAGGGTTGTCAGCGCGAATCCGAAGGCAGAGGAGAAGTATATTCGGAAAGCCTTTCAGATTCTGGTGGAGGCAGCGGAGAGTGTTTTGAACAGAATAGGAGGTTCGAGACCTATGGCAAATGGCATTGTTGACCATTGAGGCCTGCACGTATAAAGAAGTTTCTGTGTCCTGCCATCTCAACCAAACCGTGCTCCATAAGTCTATATCACAACTAATACCTGCATGAAGTCAACCGCATCAATGATCTTCTGAAAGGTTGTAATAAGTTCAAGAGGTATTGAACAGGACAATGAGTTTCGGAGCTTTATAATGCTGAATCACTATGCCAATTATAAGGACACTGTACGGAAATGCTCCAGAGGAACCTTCCATCCGTAGTAGGGCGGTGAACATCCGGTCTCGTTATAATCCGACCCTAAGCAACTAGTTGATACTACACACTCAGCCTCTCGCGATGACAGTCAGATCTTACGTTGGATCCTGATTTGTCTAGGAAGGGCCCACCAGAGGATTCTTAAGCGTGTATGCGGGCTGGTGCAGCGACCATAAATTCCATATAATCACGGAAATTCTACTGGGAATCGATCTAATCAACGGAAGCTATATGTACTCGGTCTTGATGGATCTTGTAGGCGGCTCCTACAAGCCCCTACCCCATCCTGCTGTCAGACCCCTGCAACGTGGAAAGCGGAGGCTGTCGAATTCCGCTAGCGTGCGGTTACATTTGCGCCTTTGACCATCAACCGCGCCAACAATCAGGGTGCTGTGGCCACTCCTCTCGTGATGTCTACAACTATCTCTCATGAAAGGCCTGCCATTTCTTGGGAGAGCCAGCTGTGCTCGTAGTCAATCTTCGGAGCATTGAGTTCGCACGAGCTACATCCATCATCATGCGCCCAAGCATTCAGCGGCTGGCTTTGCGCCCCGCAAGCCCCGCAAGCAAGAGCACAAGACTCTCGCCCTCAACAGCATGCCGGGAGTGTCTACGACTATCACGAGTCTCCAACAAACCTTACCGCCGAACTTTTTATTCCAGCTCAGCAGCTGATAAGACCAACAGCAACGCCGCCACCAGCGAGGCCAGTTCTAGTAGGAATATCTACGCTCCTCTCGATACGTTTTCACGTCGACACATTGGTCCCTCACCTAGCTCAACGGAGCGTATGCTCGAGGCCCTTGATCCTCCCGCGAAGTCATTGGACGAATTCGTCAAGCAGGTTCTGCCAGCTGATATCCTATCATCAAGGGACCTTAAGATCGACGGACCTTTGACGAGCTCTGAGGACGGAGCCAACAAGAGATTGAGTCAGGACGGGTTCTCGGAAAGCCAGTTGACAGCACGATTGCGAGGTATAGCGAGCGGCAATGAAGTGATGAGGAGCTACATTGGGTGTGGCTACGCAGGGACCCGAGTGCCGGAGGTTATCAAGAGGAACGTACTCGAAGGGCCAGGATGGTACACGAGTTACACGCCCTACCAGCCTGAAATCAGCCAAGGGCGTTTAGAGTCTTTGCTGAACTTCCAAACACTGGTCTCGGATCTCACAGCCCTTCCGATCTCCAATGCCTCTGTTCTTGACGAACCGACTGCGGCGGCAGAAGCAATGACACTGTCGATGAATGCAATCCCAATGGCGAGGCAGAAGCGGCCGAATAAGACATATTTGGTGTCACATTTATGTCATCCACAAACAATAGCAGTCTTACACTCTCGAGCAGAAGGCTTTGGCATCAAAATAGAGGTTGGCGATGTACTTGCCGAAGATGGCAAGCGAGTCAAGGAGCTTGGGGACGACCTTATCGGGGTCCTTGTCCAGTACCCAGATACCTTAGGGGGCGTGGAAGACTTTCAAGGTCTTGCAGATATCATTCATGGCCATGGAGGTACCTTTTGCGTGGCAACAGATCTTTTGGCTCTGACCATTCTAAAGCCTCCTGGAGCATTTGGTGCCGACATTGCCTTTGGCAATGCACAACGTTTCGGCGTGCCCTTCGGCTATGGTGGCCCTCATGCAGCATTCTTTGCGTGTAGTGACAAACAGAAGCGGAAGATCCCTGGGCGTCTCGTTGGTGTATCGAAAGACAGGCTTGGCGATAAGGCCATGAGATTGGCATTGCAAACACGTGAGCAGCATATTCGACGAGAAAACGCAACGAGCAATATCTGCACTGCTCAGGCGCTTTTGGCAAATTTGAGTGCATTCTATGCAGTATATCATGGGCCGCAAGGGCTGAAGGATATAGCTGAGAGGGCTGTTGTGGGAGCGCGAGTTCTCGAGGAAGGAGTTCGGCGACTGGGATATTCGACAGGGGAGAGGGGCAAGGATAGCGACGGAAGAGTGCTGTTTGACACCGTAGTTGTGGACGTTGGAAACGGAAAAGCAAGTGAGGTTGTCTCTTGGGGAGCGAAAGAGATGAAAATCAACTTGAGGATGGTGGATGAGAGCCGAGTTGGAGTTACAGTAGACGAAACTGTTGATTTGGAAGATCTCAAAGCAATCCTGAACATTTTTCGCCACTTCTCTGCTACCGATTCCGAAGTCAAAATCCAACAACTCATGCAGGAGCTGTCCGTTTCCACTCGGGACATCTCGTCATCAATACCCTTGCCTTTTAAACGCACGACGTCTTATCTCACTCACCCGGTCTTCAACACTCACCACTCTGAGACAGAGCTTCTCCGTTACATCCATCATCTCCAGTCCAAAGACTTGTCTCTTACGCATTCAATGATACCCTTAGGCTCGTGTACCATGAAGCTCAACGCTACCACCGAGATGATACCAATCTCTTGGCCTGAGTTTTCTGCCATCCATCCCTTCGTACCAATAGACCAAGCGAAAGGTTACGCAACGCTCATCGATGAGCTAGAGAAGGACTTGGCGGAGATCACTGGCTTCCACGCTGTCTCACTCCAGCCTAATTCCGGCGCGCAAGGGGAGTTCACCGGACTACGTGTAATCAGAAAGTACCTAGAGAAGCAACCGGGTAAGAAACGAGACATCTGTCTAATACCGGTCTCCGCCCATGGAACCAACCCAGCAAGTGCTGCAATGGCTGGCATGCGTGTTGTGACCGTCAAGTGCGAGACCGGCACAGGGAACCTGGACATGAAAGATCTGAAGACCAAATGTGAGAAACATAGCGAAGAGCTAGGGGCTATCATGGTCACCTACCCAAGCACCTTCGGCGTCTTTGAGCCAGAAGTTAAGCAAGTCTGCGGGATGGTTCACGCGCATGGCGGGCAGGTCTACATGGATGGCGCGAACATGAATGCCCAGATTGGACTTTGCTCGCCGGGAGAGATTGGAGCAGATGTATGCCATCTCAACCTTCACAAGACCTTTTGCATTCCACATGGCGGCGGTGGGCCAGGTGTTGGCCCCATAGGTGTGAAATCACATCTTGCGCCGTTCCTACCTGGACATCCTTTAGTCAAGACTGGCGGTGAGAAAGCTATCGCACCAGTCAGCGGTGCTCCATGGGGTAGCGCCAGCATCCTTCCCATCAGCTGGGCATACATCAAGATGATGGGTGGGCGAGGTCTCACCCATGCCACCAAGATCACGCTTCTAAATGCCAACTACATCCTTTCGCGCCTAAAACCCCATTATCCCATCCTGTATACCAACGCTGCCGGACGTTGTGCGCACGAATTCATTCTCGACGTTCGCAAATTCAAGAACTCTGCCGGTATCGAAGCCATCGATGTCGCCAAGCGCTTACAAGACTACGGGTTCCACGCGCCAACCATGAGTTGGCCTGTCGCAAACACGCTGATGATCGAGCCGACAGAAAGCGAGAACAAAGAGGAGCTGGACCGATTCTGTGATGCATTGATTGAAATCCGGAAAGAGATCGAGGAGGTCGAGAATGAAAAGCAGCCGCGGGAGGGCAACGTACTAAAGATGGCACCGCATACGCAGAAAGATCTGCTACTAGGCGAATGGGATAGGTCATATTCGCGGGAGAAGGCTGCCTATCCATTACCGTGGCTGAAGGAGAAGAAATTCTGGCCTAGTGTCACGAGACTGGATGATGGTAGGCCCCTTTCCCTTACTTCGCTTGTAGAGTAGATACTGATTGCTTCTTCTAGCTTACGGCGATATGAACCTCTTCTGTACATGCGGTCCCGTGGAAACGATCGATGGCATGACTGGCGCCGCTGCCCCTGCACCGACATGATCTCCGCCACGACATCTTGACAATACGGCGTCCGTGAGCTTCTGCATAGCAGGCAGATCTGGTGTTCATGGGTATTTTCAACATTTGATTCTCACGATTGCGCATCTCTAGCGGCCGTGCTGATGGATTGGAAGTGATAGTTTTGCAAGGAGGCCGAGTAATAGATAGTTCTACTGGCTCAACTTGCTGGCTCAACTTGCTGGCTCAACTCAGCAAATGCACCATAGGCTATGTTATATATTAGCTTAACATGTGGAGCGATCCAGAAATCGAGCATATCAGTCCAGAAAATCAAACAGTCAACACTGACCGTGCCGTTGGTCGGCCAGGGGAAAACATATCCGGATTACCGCTGCAGTATTCAACTGAATGCGAATCCGCTACATGTATTCCTTTAAATCAATGATGTCTTAGCTCAAAGAAGTGAATAACACACACGCGCATCATCACCGTGCCTTCAATTCACCTCACCACCCCGTCTCACAACCCGCGCATCTTCCTGAACCATTCACACCCACACAATTTCCCACAGAAACACAACAAACCCCACCTCCACCACCCAGTGCTGTACCTCAACCCACCATCCGCTCCAACTTCTTCCGAAACCCGTCAACATGGCAGACACGCACCCCAACAACAACAACATCCGCCCAACACCTTCTCGCTCCGCGTCCTATATCGGCACCACCGGCTTCAACGAGTCCGCCTCCACGACTCCATCCACCATGCCTCTCCGAGACGCCCAGCCGACCACGAGACAAGATATTTCCAGCGACAGCAGCGATGAGACGGAAGAAGGCTTTGTCGTGCTGGGCGATGAATTCTCCGCTCCTTGGGTGCGCACCTCCAAACCTTTTCCCACTCTCTCAACCAAAAATAAAAACCGTTTATGCTGACGCAGAATACGGGAAAGGATGGCGACCAAACGAAATACCACCCCCCAACAGTTCTTGATAAAGCCGTGCAGTCAGCCAAACAGACGTGGGGAACGTTGAGCCTGGCGTCGATTCAGAACAGTTTGGGGAGTGCGGCTTCGTCGCTGGCTGAGAGAGCGCTTGCGAAGGTGCCGAGTAGTCGACAGCCGTCGATACAGGATATTAGTGGGTGGGAGCCGCCGAAGAATGCATTCGCCAGTCCGTTTGGACTACAGGAGCTTCATCGGCATGGGGTCAGACGTGTACACCCTCCTCAGACAAGTGGCTCGCCTAGTCCGATCAGCAGAGAAGCTAAGTTGCAGGCATATCGCGCGCAGCTGGAAGAGAAGAAGAAACAACGGCCGGGGCCGGCGTTTGTGCAGCATGAGCAGGAGTATGATCCACTGGGCGATTCTGTGGCTTGGCAGCGACGGGCTGTGAGGGGTGGTGATGAGGAGAGGAAGAGAATGCTGTTGGAAGAGTGGAGGGTGAAAGAAGAGCGGGGAGAGCGCGAACGGCCAGGCAGGATAAGGCGTCATCCGCGACGTGATCAGGAGGTCGGTGAGGGGTTCAGGACTGGCGAGGAGGAGCGGGGAGAGCTGGCGCGAGGGGGAGCAAAGACACTGAGGGAAGCCGCTTTCAAAGATCCAGATGGAAGATTGGAGACGGCTGCAGGTATGGAACGAAATGTGGCAGTTATGGTGACAATGCCGTCGGTGACGAAAGATCAGGGACATAGAGTAAGTAGAGCAGCACGAGGCGGTAGGAATTGCTTGACTCGAGGTAAAGCTGCCCTTAGGTAGGTTAGTTGCTTGCGGTTATGGTAGAATGCAATTGTTAGGGTAGAGCCGCGCTTTCAAGGATTCGCCGGGAGAACGACGTTGAAGCGTGGATGAAGGAACATTTGGTCTTGGCTTTTTGAGGTTGGCGTGGAGCATCGAGCGTGACACGAGGCGTTCCTAGAATTGGACTCCATAGCTGGACATGTTTTACACTATTCTTTGGCATGGCTCTTAGCAGCATCGTCAACATCCTTTAACAACCTGTACTTGGAGCCAGCGCCGACGTCGCAATTCGAAGCAGCTTTGCGATATTACTAGTGACATCGAGCGACTATGCTAACCTTTCTTCTTGCCACTGCCCTTTGGTCTGCCTCTCTTCGGCCTTGGGGGCGGTTCTAGCTTCTTTTCTTCAGGTTCTTCGCTGTCTTCTCCATTCTCTGATGGTTCAGAGTATTGTGTAACATCGCTCTCGGCATCATCACCTGTTGGCACCATCACGGCGTCATCTTCGGTACCACTCTCTCTTGAAATGGCTCTTATTGGGTCTCTCAGGTCTTCCTTTGCATCGTTAGCTGACTTTGCCCGCTTCGCCATCTCTGCAACAAGCTTTTTTGCTTCATTCTCTTCACCGTTCCAGCCCCTACAGCCAGCACATTTCCACTTTCCGAGGTCCTCAGGCCGCTTGACTCCAGGAGGCGCTTGTCCGTTTACTAGTCTACAATGTTTGCATATCAACGCCATTCGGTTCTTCGGCAATGTTTCGTCCTCGCCAAGTAAGACGTCCATCAAGCGATCATACCATCTAGGTTGATCCGCCAATGACGAATATTGGGGTGGCGCTGAGAACGCATTTGGTGCAAACTCCGCTGAACCTGCTTGAGGTGATACAGGCCGTTGGCGAGCGGCTGACGCTGGCGAGGCCGAACTCGGTGGGATTATCTGTCCACCTAGAGAAGTAGTGATATCTAACGGCGTGCGCTGAGGGGTTGAAGGGAACAATGCAGGGCCGTTTCTACCGGGGATGTTTGCTGTTGGGGGTGGTACAATCCCTGTTCGACCTGCACCTGCCATGATTGAGCTTTGCTGAGTAGACTTTGATTTGGTCTTGGAAGTGCCCCTTTGCGATGGGCTGGCCTTTGGTGAAGGGGTTCCACCGTACTTCTCGAGTAGCTGTTGTGTTGAATTGTACTTCGTGGCGGCCTTCAATTTGTCAATGGTTATATCCCTCTGCGTCTGTAACTCTTCCAAGTGCGTTTGAAGCCTTGATGTGCGGTAGTTGTAATAGGTAGTTAGAGCTAACCTGCCGAGGTATAGTCTGCGGGACGAGTTACGTATGTTAGATCTATTTAGATGGGAAGAGAGTGTCTTACATTGCAGGTCCACCTGCGATTGCACTATATTCGATAATGCCCCAATTCCTCCAACCTAGAACAAGCCCGAGAATGATAGAGTAAAGTATGTAGGCGAAACCGCTATATAGAGTCCATAGAGTTTTCAGCCTTCGTGATCGTTGTCGTAACAGGTCAAGCCGCGTATTCGTTTTGGTGATCTTCGCAGAAAGTGAGGAGAGGGACTTCTCGAAGGAAGCTGGAGACGTATCATCGCCCTGCTTTCCAAGTTAGCAATTCGCAGGCTTGAGGGGTGATATGAGTCGAAAGCTTGGGCGGCTTACTTTCCATGGCCAGATAGAGACCATGTTGTACTCTTACAGCGGGGAAGTTCTATAGCATAACAAGGGATACGCGGATCTCAGATAGTTAAACCCTTCAGCGTAACGCGCAATCTCTAAAAGTATTGTTGTCGTTGGCGCTGGACTTGCGAGAGTTGTTCGAAAGAAGTTGTGGATGTAGCACCAGTTGCTGCGACTCGCCTAGGGCGAACTGCTTGTGGTATTCCGTACAAAGAGCTTCGTTGTCACTAAATAAAGTAATGTGCCACATGCCATTGGCCATGTGGTAACTTCACAGTCGCACTTTGACAGAGCGTCGGATTGGGTGCTTCAGGCAGTCAAGATGTTCCAGGTATGCGGGAGTAATTGTTGCCTACATAGTGCCCTTCATAAAGCTTACAAGGCCAAGCGTCTTAAAGGTGCCATAGACTCTCGCATTGCAGAAGAGCAAGCACGACAGAAAGCTATACAGTCACCTCCATCTAGATCGAGCTCTTCAATAAGGCGGTCGTCCTCGCGAACAGTCTCTCCGTCGAAAAGGCAAGGAAGAGCGAGGGAGCGAGAGAGAAAGGACAACGACACCGCCGAAAAAGGCCCTGATCCATCAGAATTTGAGCCTGAGTTTGTGGTGGACGATGAGGAGTCAAGAAGTAGGGTCGGAACGCCAGGACCGGGCGCAGAGCGGTCAGGAGGTGTAGCGGTGGGAGGGGCAGTGAAGGAGAAGGCCCTTGCGGAGGAGACCAAAGAGCCTAATGGGAGGCTGGCGGAGGATGGTGATGGTCCGGCACCGCCAGAACTACCTACGGACGTACGGGTGAAACTGAGGAAGCTTGACAAACTTGAGTCAAGATATCAAGGTGGTTATGGACCGGTCTTATTTCATACTATAAAACCTAATTTGACCGCAGATTTGCTTCGATCATATCGCGTTGCACACGCTCGTGTTCTGCTAATCGAGCCGTTCGAAACGTCACTCCGTGAGAACACCCCTTTAACATCTATCGGCGACCCTGGTGCGCTGGTGGAATACCTCAACCAACTCAATCTAAAAGGCGACATGGTCTTGGATGAGCTCAAGCGGGTTTCAAACGAAAGAGACGCATCCAAGCAAAGACTTGTGGAGGCAGAAAAGAGCACGAGGGACGCCTGGGACGAGGTAGCCAAGCTGCGGGAACAGAAGCATGAAGTCGTGGATCAGTCCAAGTCATCCGAAAATGTTAACGGCTCTCCTTTGGAGCCTCAAGGTAATGTTACCGAGAAGATCGTTGAAAGTCCCTTGGGTGAGACCAAACCTCCTGCGGCAGCATCAAATAAGTCTCCTACGCCCTCAACACCAAGTATATCTTCATTTTCTCCGAAGCCGCAGTCTGGAGAACCTCAAGAGTATGCGAAAGAGAGTGAAGAGTTTTTCTCATATGACAGTGAACTGCCTCGCTTGGAGTCAGAGCTCAAGCTTCGCCAAGACGAGATCGGAGAGCTGAAGTCCGAGGTCAAAACGCTGAAAGGCGATCTGGCGGTTGCAAGGGAGTCTACAGAGAGCATGGTGCAGAGCCTAGAGGATGCCACTCGGGAGCTTAATGTCTTGAGGGACAGGAAAGATCGCTACGAGACTGAGCTGCAACAACAGCGCAGAACATCTGACAGAACGGTGGATGATCTCAAGTCAAGCTTGCATGATGCTGAGCAGGATTTGGCGTCTTTGAGGTCCGAGAAGGGCTCGAGACATGAGGCCGCCACGGCTGAGCTTGAGGCCAGGCTGCAGGCATCAAATCTCCTCGTGGAGAGACTGAGGTCCGAACAAAAGGATGAAGCCGATGGCGTTGTTAATATTAAGCAACTGCAAGCGGAAGCGGTCGACTTGTTGTCCGAAATCTCGATTCTACGTGCAACCAGCGCAAATCACGAGAAGCGGAATGAAATGCTTAACGGCCTAGTCAAAAGCCTCAAAGAACAGCTTTCAGAAGCGGATAGCACGAAAGAGAGGCTCGGATCAGAGATTCAGGAGACGTCACATGCACTTGAAGCCCTCCGGGGCATTATGACACAGTCTAAGAGTGATATTGAAGCCGCAAACCACCAGTCAGTAGGCGCCGAGCACACTGCAACAGCACATGTGGCCAAAGAAGATGCCTCAACGCTACGTCCAACGGACACCACAATCACTCCGGACAGCGCCATTCCTGCAAAGAAGAAGAACAAGAAAAGAAAGAAGGCTGGCAAGAGCTCGACTGAGCAGGCCCATGAGACCAAAGATCAAGCCGCTGAGTCTACGCCTGGTTCAGGAGGTGCAGAGGCTCCAGAGCTGCCACCATCTGTTGGGTCTCAGAGTAATCTTGTTGTGCTTCAGAAAGAGCTTCAGTCACTCCGCCAGCAGCTTGTAGAAAAAGACGCCGCGCTCGAGAGGATGCATCAGAAAGCCAAGAGTCAAGAAGATCTGCAGGATGAGATTGAGGGTCTCCGAGACGATTTGATCAATGTCGGGCAGGAACATGTGGAGGCGAAGGACAGGGTGAAAGAGCTGCTGGCAGAGAAGACTGCTTTGGAAGGAAGTGTGGAAGCCCTGGAAAAGGAGCTTGCGGAAGTCAAGGCGAGTCTTGCGTCGGATGCGGCAGGGTCCGAACAGGCATACCAGGATCTTGCCGCAGAGTTTGAGGCTCTCAAGATCAAAGCGACCACTTTGCAGACGGATTTATCCGCTGCTCAGCAGCTTGCTGCATCAAGGTTCAAGGATCTGACGAATTTGAGAGAGATACTCCAGAAGGCACAGCCTGAGCTGACGTCTTTACGAGCTGAGGTTGCGACCCTGAAGACGGCAAAGCAAGAGCTTGGTAACAAAACCAGCGAGCTCAGACGATTAGAAACTAAACACGAAGATCTACGCTCAGAGATGACTGATCTTAAGAAGGTCATAGATGAGAGAGATTTGGAGATCAAAACTTTAAACCAAAAGATCAGCCAGGAAGCCAATGGTAGACTGAAGGCGGAGGATGCCAATAGCACGGTACAAGAGAGCCTGCAGAGATACGAAGGCGAGAAGCGTGAGACTCAGGAGTCCTTGGATAGGCTGACTCGGGATCTGGCTTGGGCGCAAGAAGAGGTCAACTCGTCACGAGGTCGCCTTCGAGATCTGGAGCAGCAAGTGGTAAAGCTTGGTAAAGATGCCGACGGACTGCGTGAAGACATTGAGCTCAAGACTGCTCAGCATGCCAGCGCTCAGAGTTTGATGGGCAGTATGCGTGATCAGACAGCAGAAATCGCAATGCAGACGAAGGAGGCTCGGGAGAGATGCGAAAGCTTGGAAGAAGAGCTTGGCGATGCTCGCAGGCTGCTGAGTGAGCGCAGCCGGGAGGGCGAGACTATGAGGAGACTTTTGGCAGACGTAGAGGGCAGAGCTGATTCAAGAGTCCGCGAGTTGAAAGAGAGAATGGAGACCGCTGTTGAAGAACGTCATCGTGCGGAAGACGAAGCTAGCACGATAGGCAGGAAAAGAGTAAGGGAAATCGAAGACCTGAAGGGTAAAGTGCGAGATACTGAGAGAAGCCTAAAGAGAGCGGAGGATGACAAAGAAGAACTGGAGACAGTACAGAAGGAGTGGAAGCGCAGACGGGAAGAGCTAGAAGCTAAAGTCGAACAGTCTTCGCAGGAGGTCAACGATGTGAGGCAAGCAATGGGCGAATTGCGAGACGCTCTCGACGGGAGCGAGAGGCAAGCACGAGACCTTGAGAATGAAAAGGCTGATTTGAAGCGATCTGTCGAAGAGACTCGGCACCGCCTTGAGAAGCTGCAGAAATCCAATAAGGTAAGTCACGATAACAATCGACTGATTTGCCACTGAAGCTGATCTTGGACTAGGCAATGGCGGATGAACTGCGGTTGCTACAAAATGCCAAGACCAAGGCACTGGACTCGGAAACCCAGTCTTCACGCTCGTCGCTAGATTCTACGCCCTCGCGGCCTCAATCAGGTTTTCCAGCACCAAAGACGAGGATCAACCCAACAGCTGCAAGCGATGGATCCAACGGACCAAGTCCTGGGACCATGGATTATATATATCTGAAGAATGTTCTCCTGCAATTCCTAGAGCAGAGAGACAAGAAGCATCAGATGCAGCTCATACCTGTCCTGGGTATGCTGTTGCATTTTGATAGGAAAGATGAGCAGAAGTGGATGGCCGCTATCACCACAAAATGATAGCCTTGTATTGAGGAGTTTGATTGGATAGAGGAGTCACAGGCGCTCGAATGATTTCATTCTCGGAAACAGAGCGTTTGATTTGTATGTTTATGATTTTGGGAACTGTGTTGTGGGTCTTCCACTTCGGCATCAACAGCGGGATGATAACTCGTACCTGATCTTCAATCAATGCCAAGTTCCCTATAATACAGATAATGCACATAGTCCTGGGAATCCAAGGGAGTAAAAAGCCTCACACGAGATGCAGCACAGAGTGATCGACCGGACGTGCTAGTGCCGATGCGACAGGTACCACAATATTACTGGTACAGAGAGCTGCAAGTAGAGTGCTGTCACCGCAAACCGGCAAGCCCACCGTCATCATCGCAACTTTAACCTGACTGCGCATTGCTTTCCAGCCTTTCTTCTTCTCTCATCTCAGACAATTCATTGCTGAGCAACGCGGACAATTCCCCTCCCATGAGGCGAGCTATTAGTCCTCCGGCCACTGCCAACTCAAGACCGCAAGCTACTCGCATTGCATCATCGAAGCATCCACCAGTCAGTGAGCTGTCGCGATTGACCATCGAGCTTAGCACCATCTACCAGCAGTCGCCGCATTGATCGCCAGCTATCCGTACTAAACATTCTTCGCCTTGGCAATCGGTGTAGATGTGATTTCTACACTCCGGGCACCAGCAGAAGGATATCAATAATTCGCTACGCCAATCACAGTCGCACTCCCACGGTGTCTACGGCGGCTGTTGCCCGGCGGTTACGACGAATTGAGCACATTCAGATCCTAGTTAACCATTACTGTGAAGCTTGTACCCATCTTGTGCTCTGGCTGAGAACTCAACAAGACCTCGATCATCAACTTGGATATTGTTGGGAGACATATTCTTATCTGGTGGTCCACAGAACTGGCGGTTGACCACTGAGTTCGCGATCGTCACGTCTGCATTCACCTCTGTTGTACGAAGTCTTGCGCTTTTCTCCATAACCTTACAACACCAGTTCCGAGCACGATGATGAATGGAAGCGATATCAAGAAGGCTGCTATCAATAAAGCTAAACAAGTAGCCAACGCTGCGAACAATGCTGCCAACGGCAATGGAGGCAAGAAAAGAAGGAAAGGTCAAGACCTAAAGCCGATAATCACCACCGAAGGATCACAAAGCGTGGATGCGAGTCCGAACACTTCCGTCAATATGAACAACCTCTCGTAAGCAAAGATCCCATACAGGCTTCAACGCGCTCGCTGTTGGGCATCATTGCGTATGAGAGGTGACACTGACTCCTTCACAGAGCGCAGGGTATGAATTCGCCCCTCTCCCACCTGAAAGCTCACCCCTCCCAGCTGAGTCGTTCTTCATCCTCCTCTTCCTCACCTGACGACACGGCAGAAAATACCGCCGATGAGGAAGATTCAGAGGACTACTGTAAAGGCGGCTATCACCCGGTCTCTGTTGGCGAAACCTTCAAGGATGGTAAATATATCGTCGTTCGGAAGCTTGGATGGGGTCACTTCTCGACAGTGTGGCTATCACGCGACACCGAGTCAGGGAGGCACGTCGCGTTGAAGGTTGTGAGATCGGCGGCGCATTACACTGAGACTGCCATTGATGAGATCAAACTTCTGAACAAGATCGTGCAAGCGAATCCGGACCACCCGGGTCGAAAACACGTCGTTAGTCTCTTGGACTCGTTTGAGCACAAAGGGCCTAACGGTTTACACGTCTGCATGGTTTTCGAAGTATTGGGAGAGAACTTGCTAGGTTTGATCAAGCGATGGAATCACCGGGGGATTCCGATGCCACTCGTCAAGCAGATAACGAAGCAAGTTTTACTTGGACTGGATTATTTACACCGAGACTGCGGCATTATCCATACCGATCTCAAGCCTGAGAACGTTCTCATCGAGATTGGCGATGTGGAGCAGATAGTCAAAACCTTTGTTAAGGATGAACCGAAGCAAGATGATAAGGAAGACAACCGTAATGGGAGGCGAAGAAGGCGGACTCTCATCACCGGCAGTCAACCTCTTCCCAGTCCGCTCAACGCAAGCTTTAGCAGCCTGGAAACACTAAGGCGTCCAGGAAGTATGCTAGGGTCACACAGTAGTTTGAACCAGATCATGAACGAAAGTCCAGGTAATGGTTCTCCTATTACTGGATCAGCTGCTCCTAAGGATCATCCCGTAATGAGCGGTGCTGCAGCAACACCGACCTCTGCGTCGCGATCAATGATCGATGCTCTAGGGATCAAAGATCCAAAAGCACCAAAAGACGAGGATGATACTACACAAAAACAGCGCGAGAAAACAGCGTATGTCCATAATCAATTGGTTATCTCAGTGATGTAGTAGTTTGACTTTGAGCACAGGGATATATTGACACAAGACATCTCCGGCATCTCTCTCAACAAAACCACGACGTCAGAGAAAAACAGCTCAGAGGATTTAGCACATTCGATAGAAACGATATCCGTCAAGATAGCTGATTTAGGTAATGCATGTTGGGTGGGACATCACTTCACAAACGACATTCAGACGAGGCAGTACCGATCTCCAGAAGTGATACTCGGTGGAAAATGGGGCGCAAGCACAGATATATGGAGTATGGCAGCTATGGTGAGCTCGTTGACCGCCGACCACTTCAGGGACATATCATTGATGGGACTTGGCAGGTCTTCGAATTAATAACGGGCGACTACTTGTTCGATCCTCAATCAGGCACCAAATATGGCAAAGACGACGACCACATTGCGCAGATCATCGAGCTTCTCGGTCCCTTTTATAAATCCCTATGCCTTTCCGGCAAGTGGTCTCAAGAAATCTTCAACCGCAAAGGTGAACTGCGCAACATCCATCGCTTACGGCATTGGGCACTTCCAGACGTGCTAAGGGAAAAATACCATTTCAGTGTTGAAGAGTCGAAAAAGGTTGCAGAGTTTTTGACCCCGATGTTGGAGTTGTTGCCGGAGAAGAGGGCCAATGCAGGCGGGATGAGCGGATCCCCTTTCCTGGAGGGCACGAAGGGGATGGATGGTGTGAGTTTGCCGATTCCGTTGGGGAGTAGAGGCGAAGGGATTGACGGGTGGGCGACGGAGGTGAAGAAACGGTAGTGGAATGGGTGGTTTTACAAGCATGCTTTTGTTCTATGACCCGAGTCGAAAGTGGCGACTTCGGATCCATGAATAAGGTAGCTTGTGGTGTGTACATGACTGTTTATGCCTCTCTCTCTCTCTTATCAAAGAATATTCGCAGTGCGCGATACGTGGACTGTATGTGGTATGATACATGCTTCTCTTTGTATCTATCTGCCTACTGGATATGAATAGGGGCATATGGATTCGTCAAGGCCTTTCCTTGTTCATAAGATTTCCATGGGACGGGTCCGAGAAATGGTGACTTTCATACTCTACATGTTACTATGAAGGCGGAGGAGCGACAGCGTACCTGTACTCTGTGACGCTGCTCTCATAGCATGCACGCAAACTAGATACTATCTGCGCTGACAATCTTAACCAGACATTCCCTGATCCGTGCACGCATACTAGACACTACGATATATCTGATCTAACCTTCTTGGTGTTCCAGAACAGACAAGTCACCGCTACGTCAATTACTCCCTGGCCCTTCCCTCATTTCTTTCACCCTCATCCTCTCTTCCTCCCTCTCTCTTTCTTTCACTTTACCCCATACCCTCCCATACCATCATCTCCACAGACACGAAGCAATCCCACAACTCACGATCTCCACACAGGAACAGAGCACCTCACCTCATCTTCAGCGGATAAACTCAAGAGTTCAGCGCCGAATCTCAAGGTCATTTGTCGATCAACTGTACTTTAACACTTCCTCAGGTGTTCATCTTTTTTCTTTCTCTGTGTCGGAGAACCAACGATTTGCGTGTATACACCTCCTTATTTCTTCGTGTTTGGGCGATTCCGCATCGTGGGGATCCCTGTTTTTGGGGCTTTCGCCACTGTCACTGTCACTGTCACTGTCACTGTCACTGTCATGGTGTTTTGGCGCTGGGCTGTGTGAGGTTAACGGCCTGGAGTATCCGTAACTATCACTCAAATCCACTCCGCCCTATACCGTACAGCACCCTCGTCCTCCACTGTACTACCATACATACCTACATACCTACTCCCTACCAAACCTTCTCTTCTCCAACTCTTCCCCACCACTCCCACTCCCCAATTGAGACCGTCTTACCCTGAACCACATACTCCCCTAGCCCTGTCCTCATCTCATCTCATCTCGTCTCATCTCAATACATCCCGCTTATTTTTATCCCAGCTCAAACCATACCAAAACAACCCTCCGAACCTCAAACCTCGATCCCTCCCATTCCATCCCGCCTCCGTCTCCACTCCACTCCCCACCATCACCATCACCATCACCATACAGAGAGAAACTGACTTTCTACAAAAAGAAACGTTGCGAAATTAGGGAGAAACGATAGGATAGGATGGGATGGGGCTTTCAGGCCGAGAAAGAAAGGCGCAAACGGCGAGCGTTTTTCCGGGAGGATATGGGGGGAGGGGTTGTGTCAGGTGAGATAGATAGATAGATAGGTTAAGGTGATGGGGTGGAAGGGTTGCTTTGCCGGCTGCAGTCATGACTGCCGCTCCAACGGGCACCAGTGATACTATATGCTTCAGCCTCAAGCGTATACCGACCGGCTGATTGTGACGGGTTGTGTTGAAAACGAAGCGTTAACCAACACATTATCTGTGCTGCTTGATCCAAGAAGTTCTCAATGAATAATAATCTCCGGCGCCATTGTCCCAGCACCATCTCCATCCCTATCCCCCAACCAGAAAAGAGGACAGGAGCGCCAGGGACATTCAGAACCCTATAGTACAACTCTTGCGATCCCCAACAGAGACCCCGTAAAGCCAAACTCATCCTCACCGATACTCCACCCTCCTGACAGGCGACTGCGGCAGCATCCTACCCGGCCCCGGCTCCAACCCCATCCCAACATGGCTCTGATAAGGCGTATAGAACTGCTGTTCATGCCCACCACTCGGGTATCGCATCTGCTGGTGGTGTTGCTCAGGATGCAAGAAAGGAGGTGGAGGTGGAGGGTGAGGGTGAGCTTTGTTCCTGAAGAAGCCGAAAGCGAAATTGGAGATGGCCACGCAGCCGAAGACGAGGGTGAGGGAGAAAATCTGACATGATTAGCAAAGGATCGGAAGTTTAGTAATTGGACATGTAGGAAGGTAGGATTACCATGGCCTTGTAGGAGATTGGTTCAATGAAGGAGTTGAATATATGTGCGAATGTATGCGCGCTGACAGTAGCCCTCCCCACCGAATTCGGATCCTTATTCATGCACTTTTCCCAGTTATCGCACACGCGTTCCATCGCCGGCACTCTGCTCTCTCTATCACATCTGTTCTCGACGTATTCTCTGGCACATACTGCCATCTCAGCTAGTGTTTCCGCAGCAACCTCTTCAGACGCTTTGTCAACGTCGGAGCGAATCGTCGACCAGAAGGAGTAGATGATGTAGATGAAGAAGAATACAAGGAAGACGTTGAGGAGGAGTTGGGCGTAAAATGATAGGACGTGTGGAAGGTTAGGGTGCGTGTCGATGAACGATAAGACTGATGGGATCAGTCCGATCTCTCTTGTTGGGGCTTGGTTGGTGATCTTGGGACCTTCGCTGCTGCTAGGTCGAGACCGCTCTTCCGAATCGGAGTCTTGGCTTGCACGTCTGTTGGTCAGCCGGTGTTCTCTTTCTGCTCCGTCTCGTCGCCGTTGCCTGCGCACGCGCTTGGTAATGCCGTTGGAATAAACGTTTCCGCGTGGGACTTCGCCTCGACCTGGACTTGCGGCGAATCTGCCGTACATACCAAAGAGCGGATGTTGCTTTTTATCTGGTCTGTTGTTGCCAGTGAACTGAGTGATGGCATTACTGGTTTTTGGGTGCGCGCCACGGGCAGGTTCAGGGGTGTCTTCATTGTCGGCATTCTCTGGTGAGGAAGGGTTCTCCGGACCCGATGAAAAGTCAATGTCAATCTTGCGTGGAGTCGTAAAGGACGGGTTGCGAAAAGCGGGAGCAGGTTTCATGGAGGGCGTTTGAGAGAAGAGGAACGGTTGTGAGGCTGGTTCGCGTAGAGAGGGAGTAGATGGTTTTGCTGGTGAATCGAAAATACCATATGAACCTGCGCAGTAAGATATGTTGTTAGTTGGATCGGATCAGAACCAAGCAAGCATCGTTCTCGTACGACTTACGCTTCTTGATTTGAGGGTTCTTCTGGCTCTCATGGTAGCTCATGGTGTGCTTGGTGAAGGGCGAGCTCGAGTCTGCAGGGGCATAGGTCTGCCATTCAAAGTCCATGGGACTCTCATGAGAACGTTTCTCCATTCTAGTCTTCTGCTCTGCTGGGAAGATGCAATCAAACCGTGTTCCGCTGAGATGAACGTAGTAAACAATGCACTCGGCACCCTAGCGACACTAAGTTACCTGGAGCGCTTACTAAGCAAATGATCATTGCGCTTCAAGATCTCTTAAATTAATTCCCTAGCTATCCTTGCAGCAGCAAGTCGACCCAAACAAGCCGTGGGAGTTACCAGAGTCAATGTACCTATGTACAATCAGGATCACTTCAAAGTGAGGGCACGAGGGCACGAGTACGAGGCTCCGGAATGGCAAGACGCAGAGGAAGTACAAGGGGGAAACGCTGAATCGTGGGAAGGAGATCTTTTTCTGGTAGTGCATTCAAAGCCACTCTCGATGCACTATTGATATTCGGGGGGTCCTTTCTTTGCTGAAAGGCTTGTTCATTATCGGCCAGATGAAAATCCTTTGATAGTCGGTCCGCGACAGACTGGCGGTTGGGAAGACTCAATTGGCTTCAAATCATATCGCACCTTCCATTCAAGCGCCATGTCCACCTCACTGACCTCGGATTTGACGGTGATTCTGCGATGACTGTCTACCACGTACAAGAAGTGTGTCATCCAGCGCAATAGGCAAAGCAGACAACGGCAACGGGCTAAAAGATCGGGTGGCAGTCTCCATCCAATACCGATGTCAAGACGCAGAGTGTGATACGCTCTCTATGGCCACTTTGAGTAATAAGTTCTATGCAGCAGTCACAGTCTCGCACATGACTAACTCAATCTTTGTCAGGCCTACCTCATCCAAGCCAGATCTCTGTGACGACATCGTTCTCGTCCAGATTCATGTTCAGCCTACAACACAACACAAATATCAACGCTCTGCCAGTGCCGAGGCCTCAATAGCTCTGTTGTTGCTACTGATCATCCGAGTTATGATTCTCTAAGGCCCTGATGTGGTATACAAGTCTGAGGATATAGGAAGCGCAGGTGCTCACCGATCGATGTCCGAATTGTCCCTGCGACCTGAATCGAAAAACAGAACTCGACAGCTTTTACGTAGGCAGACTGGCGCGGGTGAAACACTGAACATCAAGCATCAGCCAAACATTCGCCCATCAAGAATATGTATTATGACAGATAATTCGAAAAGCAGTCGTGTACATGGACATCGAGATATCATGTAGCAGAAACCTTCGCCATTCCCATACAGACTATACAGCTAACATGCAAAGGCGAAAGTCAGATGATCCCTAGAAGGAGCGTACTCCAGGTTCCTCAGTACTTTCAGCCTCAACGAACTTCTTCCCTACAAGCTGACGTTCCCATTCCACTTTCTCCCGTTTCCGCCCTTCCCAGGCTGCATCTGATTCATCCTCGTCGTCAACAGGGTTGTGTAAAGGCATGTTTATGATTGCAACGTTTTGATGAGGGAATATAAGACAGTGAGTACTAGACACTAGAGCTGCGCATACCGCCGTGCTTTGGAACTTAGTTGTATAAATCGTTAGAACCCGTACTTGCTCACATAGAGTCATGACCATTACTACTATTGTTCGTATCAAGTCTCCGAGCGCCAGTACACTAAGACGGATTACGAGCAAAGACTCCTGACAACAAAGCTAAAAATGAATGATACAGCTGTGGGTATACCTAAAGAACGCGGAACCCGAAGAGCCTGTGAAGTCCACGCCCAGTGCCTGTCGTCCCTGCCCGGATATGTCTCAATGCGCCGCCAGACGAAGTCTACAGCGCCGACGCCTCCAAGGACTAGTCAAAGCAACAAGCCCCATCATGTCCATTCTCTACTGCGGACCTCCAGCACCCAGCGCCCGTCCATAGAATGGAAAGACCCAGAAATACAATCAAATGATCTCAAAGTCGTCATCATCCGCAGGGTGGCCTGTATGAACAGCCTCATCCCTTTCATCAACGACGTCATACTCTTCCTTGACCAGTTTCTCCGTCTGCTTAGTCTCGAATTTCTCCACCGCCTTAGCGAGCGCCGCGCCCAAGACTTGGCTGCCCTTGCGCGGACCACGTGTGGCGTCGTAGGAGTATGTGATGTCTGCATCAGGTTCTGGGGCAGCAGATGCTTCGATAACGTCTTCGTCGGCGGATGAGTCAGACGGTCCGTTCGAGCTCTCGTAGCGCATCTCGTGCTTGCGGGTGGTGTTGGCCATGCGGGCGAGCTTGTTGAACTCGGGTTCGTTGCTGCGCTTGATAGCTTTGTTCACCCTGTTTGGACCGCGGTTTAGCATCGACGCACGCTAAAGCTATGGGTGAAATGATAAAGTATACTCACTTTTGCTGGCAGGGCCGTTCTGGACGTCGGTATCCATCTCGATAATCGTGTCGACGGCCAGAAGACTCATCAGTCTCACCAAGAGCCCATTTGTGCTTGTGGTCTAGTTCACGCTTGTGGTCTTGCTCTAGCTTGTAATCTTTCGCTTCATCGCGAAGATCTTCGGTGGATAGAGATTGTTCAGAAGCCATGATGGACTGAGGTTGTTTGGAGATTGGACGAGAGCTTTAGGGGAGTAGTACGGTGGACAAGGTTCCTTCAGGCCCGAAAGCCAATTCCTGTCGTGGCAGCTCTCGTTGAAGATACTTAATAATCGGTGTTCAATGATAGTCAAAGTTGGTCGAGGCCTGTAAAATATTAAGTAGTAGGTCAGTCTGTTGTGTGAACAGGTGGTTGAGTCAGGGAATGTCATGCGAGAGTCGAGGTCCTGCGGGCTTTGTACGTATGACACGGCTGGATTGAGTCACGTTGAACTAGAACAAAGACGAAGGCACGACGAATGAGATTGCTATTACCGAGCGGGTAAAGCGTGGCAGTGCGATAGAACTAAATTGATAAGCCACGAGAGAAGCACTTGGAAGAGAAGATGAAAGTGATGACGATAATGAGGGAAGTGGAGTACACGGCAGAATGGCAATTCTCATACAGCTGGAGCTACCCTTGAGACAAGTGTACTGTAAGTAAAGACAAAGATCAAAGTGGGGCAACTGATAAGGTGAAGTCCATCTTATCTCGGGCAAGCTATCAGTGAGCTTAGTCAGCATCACAGACTCACCCCTGTGGGATGAAGACGGTAGCAATGAATTCTATGCGATCTGATCATCGCCCACTTCGTGCTAACTTCTATTACTGAAGCGACTAGTAGAGGATTCTTGCCGCGTTGTAACCGCTCGCTGCGGTCTTGACGCGGCAGCCTGAGGACAGCATAGCTTGTGTACTACCTGGCAGGAGAGCCTCAGATGGATGGGAATTATGTCCTGTGCCGGCTCAGTATTAGAATGTTGTCCTTTCTAAATCAGATGTCGTCGTCTGTGGTTAACCCGTCCGTCTTTCATATACTCCACCCAACATTATCATTTCACTATCCAGGCAAGGCAAGATGAGCTGGACGTGGTGCCAAGGAAAGAATATAAGCTGCGACTTCAGCAGCATCGACCACCCACATCTCGACGCTGATGTTGCTGGCAGTGGGGTATGTGCATTTTCAACTTGACTAGCAAGGCATCTAGTGCCTGCCTCTGTTAGGTTAATGCTTTGGTAGGTATGTATCCTGATCGTTGGCACAGGTGCTTGCTGCCTTCATTACCACAGCTCTAGCCACTGCAGTCGCGACCTACGTTGGCTATCTTACCGACTCTCTCAACGATGCTTCTCTCAATCATATCGACACAATGGCGCTAGCCTGGTTGTGAAAACATTTGGGTCTCAAACCTCTGCTACAAGATGACGACCCTCTGACTCAGAAAGTCAAACGAATCTGCAGCGAAGCTCTGGTACGATTTGTCTTGACCCTTAGTGACCGGCAGCTTGTCACAGTCCTTGCAGTACTGATAGCTGCATTTGCGAAGCACTGCACCATAAGCGGTGATAACTTTCAGATAGCCACTGCCCTGGCTTGGTTCTCATCTATGACGCACTTAGCCACATTGTCCCTGCTTCGACATCATTTCCTTGAACGTCCACTTGTTCGTCTTCTACGTCTCTTTGGCATGATGAGCGTCCTCGGAATGCTGCTTGCGGCAGAATTTATATCTACGCTGTGTAGATGGAACGGCAGCTTACCAATTCAATGCGCCTTCACTTCCAACCCTCCTCCAGCAGAATATTTCACTCCGGACCCTCTGCTCTTTACATGGCTGTTGCTCTATTTGATCATTGCCTACGGCAACAAAATCGTCAGCCTCTACAACGTAGATTTAGCGCTCACGTTGTTTGGCTGGCTACTGAGAAAAGCTCAGAGGAAGGCCGGTGTGATTGAAGGGAACGACCTACCAGGAACGCGCGAGACAAGCACTAGACAATATCCATGGAACAAGACGGAGGAACATATGGCAAAGTTTCACTGACCACGTCTCAATAACTGGTTTCTTCTTTTACGAGCTACTCAACTCATTCCTGTGGCAGCTGATGTTCGCAACTTTTGGCTTCATTTACGGACTGCTGGAAGTCTGCCTAAATCGCTGGGTACTGTGCAGCTTCTCCGACGACGCGTACTCTACGGACAGTGTAGGCGGTGGCGCTGACGCAGTGGGTTTTGGTCAAATCGTGCCTTTGCTGCTTTGGCTTCTTCCAATGCTCGCTGCCTTGGAGGTTTACGAGGGTATGCTCCAGCATATCTGACATAATTTTGCTTGAAGAAAGTGGCTGAAGCTGTGACAGACATGTATGGCTTGTTGAAAGTCAAAGCTGCTCACGGTTTTGGCCGGGATGATATCGCCGAACCCGTGGCGATCTTTATTTCCACCTCTACCCGCAGCCTGCGCGTCGAAGAAAGACAGCCAGAGCCCTTATCCTTGCCTGCAATGCGTACCGGACCCATCACTGAGCCGGAAACATTGCCCATAGAATCATTGGCACATGGCTGTTACGCGGTAGTAGCTGGAACGGCCAATGCGTCTCAAAACCCTGTGGCAGATGTCGCCATTCCTTCTCGAGCTTCCCTCGCAAAGCCACGGCGCGATTTTGCGCTGCCTACTACAGAACGGGGCACCACGGCAACCAATTAATTTACCGAGTTTGCTCTGCCTTCAGCCCTCAAACAAAGAGATACAGAAAACCTTATTGGCATTGAGCTGGAATCCGTGCATTCTACAGGAGGCGGAGCACCTGGAGGCCCACTATCCGCCGATCAGCTTGATGGACTCTACAGGTCCAAGGACGCTAATCGCGTCATAGGCTTCTTTATCTTCCTCCCATGTGTGTCGTTGCTGTTCTTTACTGTCTTTTTCGAAGGGTATTTCACTGACCCTATCACCATTTATGGTGTGACCTCACTTTGGATTGTTTGGTATTTTTGGGGATTTATTCATCTAGGTTATCAAAAGTCTATGATTACAAGGTTCAAGCATTATTTCGTAGTGAGAAATACTAGATAAGAGATGAGCATTTAAACAAGAAATTTATACAACTATACAAAGTATTAGACCGAAAGTCGATATTGATGACTGGCTCAAAAGGCAAGGGAAATGAATAATGAAGATTACGTTTGGCGGACAGGGCGTGTTAAAGTTGAGCCTGGACAGCGCACAGCACTTTGGGACGCTGCAGACAAGATGTCAGTAGACTCATGATCTGAAGAAGACTGTCAACGACGGACAATCTGTGAAAGACGAACGCAGGGGTCAGGTAACTCCAACGATATTTCACTACATATCTGCAGCCTCGCAACTGGGCATTCGTCTGTGACGTTCTCTAATCTTCTGTCCTTTGTCAACGGCTCGATTCATAGTCCTGGATGGTCGATCCAGGCGGTCACGGTGTTGATTTTCCTTGTTGTTTCGCATAAGGCAGTCAAGGAGGTATGGCTCAATGGCAGAGATATTCAGGTACTTGGTATGGGATTTCGAAGCTTGGTGGGTGGTGAAGCTGTACGCAGAGGCCCTTCCCCCTCAGGACGTCCGTATCGAACCTAAGATCCTTTCCATTCCACCTTCCTCTATCCGTCATACCGCTCTTCCGTAACCACAGGTCCTTAAGCATGTACTAACAGACAACTAGTAGTGTCCGGTCCCCTTCGGCCGTGCACTGGCGTGGAAAGAAGATGTATCTGTGCTGCCGAAGATTTTGTACGGTGTAATCGAGTACAAGGGCTCCGTGGGTTCTGAAGGGAGTCCTGCGGCAATTCCATCGCCGGGAGAGATAGGAGGATATTTCGAGTCATGCAGAACTAGCGGATGTTACTCATCGTCATGAACCCGGCTTCTCACTTTCAAATCTCTTGATGGTTGATCCACCATGGTGTCTGCAAGGCTATATTCACTGGGTGCTTCATGCACATTCGGATACGGGAATTGAAAGAAAGGACGTAAGGTTAGTCAACATACCTATCCTAGAGGAATAATCAGTCAAGTGCCGCCATCGTTGCTATCCATCTCCTCCTCTTCACTCGCTTCTGCAGCCTCACTAGGCAGTCGACTCGGAAACCACCCATACGTCCCAAAATCCACCGTTAACTCTCCAAGGGTGCCTCTACCCACTTGTACCCCTTCTACTCGTAGAGCAGCGGCTTGTCGCGATGCACCAGACGGTCCTCTTCATTCCAAACCTTAGCAACGACCATAGAGACTGACGAGGTACCGGAGCACAATAAGACAGGAAGCAAATTACCTCGGTGATATGATGCCTTTCGAATTAATCACTCGCTGCCACGGCACATTATCATTGTGGAAATAGTGATCCGTGCCCGGAGTGATGGTAGGCAGGTGTTTCAAGCACACGCCGACTTGTCTGCCCAACGTTTAGACTTTCAAGTCAACGTTGTCATCGCCAGACGTACACACCTTGGACACTCCGCTGCAGCAAACCCTTATCATTAGCCAGTGCGTGATAGATGGCCCGCCTGAAGCCCCAGGATGAGGCTCACGTCTTCCCAACAGTCGAGCAATGTGCCCGTATGAAGTAACTTTGCCCCGTGGGATCTCTTGAACAGCTTCGTAAACTGCTGTGAACCACCACTCTGCTTCGTCTGAGCGTGCCATGATTGGACGGGCTGTTTACAGTGCCGTGTTGAAGCTCTACGGTATGCTGTGAGCACGCGTCTCTTAACCTATGCGCGTAAATTGCGTGCATCGGCAAGCGCCGTCACAAACGTGTCTGCTTCGTGAGCTCGGTACGTAGCTCTGCCCCAAAACACATTGAAATCCATAGCAATGTCACTAGCAGACTATCTGGCAAAGAACTACCTCACCGCAGATGCTTCCACGGACAAAAAGGGCAGAAAGCGCAAGCGGAAATCGACTCAAACCCCTACAACCGGCCTCTTCATCGCCGACGATGATGCCCTAGGCTGGAACTCCAACAACGGCACCTCCAGGGACGACGATGACGGGCCGATGACAGGTAAAACTCACCCACTATCTCCTTCTACGTCAATCACCTCCAAGCTAACACAATCCACATCACAGTGGGCATGAACTCCGCAGAATTCCGCAAAAAATCCACTAACAATTGGACCACGATCGGCGCACCCACCCCCTCCTCAACCGACCAAGCTGACGCAGACGCCATCATCGCCTCGGCAGCCGCCGAAACCACCGCCCGCAACGCCGCCGATGACTCCGCCCCCGCCATCGACTCCACCGCCCTTACAATGGAATCCGGCGCGCACGCAGGTCTGCAATCCGCCGAAGCGGTCACCGCGCAGCTACGGTTCAAACAAGCGGAAGAACGGCGGCGATTCGAACAAGATGCCGACGAGCATAGTGGTCGGGGCAAGGAGACGATCTACCGTGACGCGAGCGGGCGGATTATTAATGTGGCGATGAAGCGGGCGGAGGCGAGGAAGAAAGCGGAAGAGGAGGCGGCGAGGAAAATTGAGGAGGTGGAGGCACAGAAGGGGGATGTGCAGCGGGCGGATGCGGCGAGGAGGAGGGAAGAGGTGAGGGAGGCGAGGTTTTTGGGGGTAGGGAGGAGTGTGGATGATGTGGAGATGAATGAAGAATTAAGGGAGCGGGAGAGGTGGGATGATCCTATGGCGGGGTTGTTGTCCAGCGATGCGAAGAAGAAGGGGGGAAAGGAGGGAGGAAAGGAGATTTATACGCGGGCGTGGATGCCGAATCGGTATGGGATTAGGCCAGGGTGGAGGTGGGATGGCGTTGATCGGGGGAATGGGTTCGAGAAGGAGTACTTTGCGGCCAGGAATCGGAGGAGGAATTTGAAGGAGTTGGATTATGCGTGGCAGATGGATGAGTGATACGGAGTGGACTGGGACGGATTCTTGGCATAGCGTGGCGTTTCTGGATTCGATGCATCCAGTTGGTGGTGGGGTTACAATGTTCATAATTCATCAAACCCACCGCCATGATAGGAAGCAACAATATAAGCAAACCCCATTTTCGACCACTCTTCTCAGCCTCTGCTCCTGCCAAAGCTGCAAACCTCAACGGCGAAAGACACACCGCCGCACTCAGCCATTGCTCCTCCTTCCCTTCACGCCGCGGCACAGCGAGAGCATCAATGCATAACAGGAGCCTACTCGAAGTCTACACCTCCCCAGCGGCAATCAACGCTCAGCGCCAGTAACATATCTCGAATCTGTCTGTCATGCATATCACCAAGGCGCTCGCATCCCTTGCTACCTCGCTCTATGGGAATGCTCCAGTTATCGTGATCGTTATGCATCGGAGATCAGCGATCATCGCCGGGGCATTCGACTCGCTGTTTGAAGTCGATGGAGGGCGTGAAGGCGGAATGACGTTGATGACCTAAAGACATAAACCCTCCACACCCAACCCCTCTCCCAAAACCAAACCCCATCCCCAACTCCCAAAGAATAACCATCTTCTCCAACCTCCCATCATCTCCAATTTCGAAAAGTCTTTGGCAATACCCACCAAGGCCATTCATTAATCACTACCTCCTCCCTCTCCATCCGCAACCGCCCAGCCCTCCCCAACCCTCCATCTTTCATACTCTCCATCCATCCCCAGACTCCAGAGGTAACAAAACAAAAACAAATCGAGAAGAACAGCTTCTTTAAACTACTTCAGAAACAATGTAAAGTATTAAGCAGGAAATTAATCATGCAATCTACCCTCCTATCAATCCTACTGACAAAAAAATTTAACATTCTCTGAGAGAGAGAGGAGAGACAGGAGGTCATTATTAATTCTCTCACTCTCTTATTCTCTCTGCAGTGAGACCTCACTCACTCACTCACCCAGCCACGCATGTGTGCGCAGTGAAACTTACCCGCCTGTGAAGCCAGCTTACCCTGTGATGAGACAGATTTCAAATGCAATTATGGATAGTGGAGCGTGCGGGTTGATGGTCGGTCAAGGGTGCTCATGATTGATGATTTGGAGATAGAGTGGGCAGGATGTTCGCGTTCATGGAAATGGAGGATGTAGCAGCTGTGTCTTTCTTGAGGGGGTTGAAGAGGACTGGTGGGGAGATGGTAGGGTTGAACTATACAGAAGACGCCGCTGATAAGAACACCGATTCTGAAAAGTGGAAGCTAGTACTTCTGCGGCCACTGACGAGCGATGCACATACTGCTATTTTGATGTGGTTTCGTACAGTAGCAGTAGTATGTACACACCAGCTTCACAATGCCCGCAACGCTCGCACAACGCAATGCTTAGCATGAAATCACACATTCGATACGCGCTTACTTCCGTTCCATCTCATCATTGCAGCTTCTTCCCCTCCACAGGCGCCATCCTCTGAATCAGCCCAATACCAACCATTGCAGTTTCCTCCCATCCCCGCTGCCTCGACCAAAAATGGTCCAATGGCCCCGAAGACCTCAAAGTACTCCCCCTCGCCTCCTCTTCCAACGTCGCCCTAGTAATCTTCTCCTCGGCATGCCTCGGCGGCACGGACAACGCGTCCTCGCCAAGAGTTTCTTGTAAATACCGCTTACGAACCATGAAGCGCTCTGCGCGCTCCTTCTGCATACCTGGCGAGTCGATCTTCGAGATCGCCGTGCGAATGCCCATTCGAATGAGGAGGTAAATGTGCTCGGCGAAGAAGATGGTGAGCAGAAGGGCCCAGCCTTTGATGGTTGCTGGCGTGCCGTCAGGACCAAGACCATCGTTGCTGAAAAGGTAGACAAGCGCCGCGGTGGTGATGGTGCCAAGCCAGGTGAGAAAGCCTAAGTTGTCGAGCCAGGGCCCGATGCTATCAGCACGATGTGGTGTCGGGCGTTGCATTTCGATGCAAATCTTGATGGCATCAGAGCGAAGTTCGATCCAGTCGTTGATTAGGAAGGAGACAGGGACAAGCGGCCAGACGACAGAGAAAAGGGCCAGGTAGCCAAACTGTAGCAACGTCAACAACATTTGTTTTGTGTTGAAGTGTAAACAGAGAACATACCTGAAGGCACATCTCCCGAAGGTCTGAAGTGACATCGTACAAACCAAGCTCGGCCTCGTTGCGTACTCTTACTAGGAACGCAGCTTCTTCTGGTAGGTCATTGATTGCTACACGAGGTCTCGTTCCTCCCTTCTTTGCAGCCCGCTCAGTCTTCATTTCTTGATACTTAACGAATCCTTGACGCTTGACCCATGGTACAATCACCTCCAAAGCGAGGTTGACAATCTGTGCGGTGACAGTAAAGTAAATGACTTGTTTCCGCAGTCTCGCGGGATTGATTTCGAATCCAGCCTGCGGTATCTCCAGCTGCTTCTCGTGCTCCGCGAATGGCTTCATGGTCAGCCTGAAGATGTCCAAGTATGGCACGATAAGACTACCAAACGGGACGTAGACGAAAGCCGTGAGGAATATGGGAAGGTACGACGTGATGAAGTTGAGGACAAAGATCTTCTCGGTCATTGCAGCTTCGTAGCTTTCGGTGGTCTCATAGTTCTCGTAATCTGTGAGCCGCGTAGCGACGCCTGTCAAAAGCGTCGTAAGGGTCGGTACGAGGGTCGTCAGAAGCCCGGTCGGCAGGAAAACCAATAGGCTTTTGAGTGGGCCACTGTATATCTCGGAGATGAATATCTCAATGCCGAAGCAGGTCGCGATAAGACTACCTAGTGCCAGGCTGGCAAGTATAGCAAACGGAAGTTGTAACAACTGCCTTCCTAATCGCTTTGTCGTTGGAAACACTTGGACAGTCTCTCCAGTAATAGGGTCCTTGAGCTCTGTTTCGTGCTTGAATTCTCTCCGCTTCTCCTGGATTGCTGATACGCCTTTGACGCCCCAGCGGACGCCTAAGTCCAGCTCTTGACGCTTCCAGTATTCTAGAAAGCCCACACACCATAGACAGTTCACAATAGCGTAGATGGCAGAAAAATGCCCAAGCAGCACCCAAGAGGAGAATCCAAACGCGGCGGGAAAGATGAGAAAGGCGAAGTACGATTGTGTGAAGGCGAAGTAAAAGGCGATCTGGAGGGAGATTAGCTAAGTCCCCGTGCCATTACCCGTCATATGATACCTTTTCGCCAAACTTATTTCTAATCTGATCGAAATCTTCGGCTTTGAGGAAAGTTTGCGAGCTCCATTTCTTGATCCATTCCTTGTTGAACGTGTGATCATGGAGAGGAAAGATCGATTCAATATTCTTCCATTGCCCAGTCTTGGGAGTAATTCCTGCACCACCTTCCTCACGAGGGCTGGTGATCATGTGGTGGACAATGCGGAGCCGTTCAGCTTCGGTCAATGGCTGACTTGTTATAGATTGCTCAGTCTCTCGATCCGGTTGTGCTGCGCGAACACCGTAAAGCCAATCTTTAACCCTTGAAACGAGCGTATCAGCAGTGTCGGAAACAATGTAGGTTTGGGAGATGAACCTTGATCTGTAGACCTCATTATTGAGACGCTTGCCCTCAACCTTAACGAATACTAGGACTGAACAATTGTCTCCGTTCCGAACCTCCATAGCCATTCCTATGGTGGCCAATGCTTGAACCAGCTTCTCGAAGCCTGCCTCTGCTTCTGCTTTGTCTGGATTTCATACGTTAGTGAAATCTCAAAGACTTATGAGATAGCACACACTTACCAGTGTCTGCAAATCGGTAGCTGATCACATAGTCCACATCGAAGTTCGCGTGCAGGGCGTTGCCGGCAGCATGATGTGAAGCCATGATGAGAACCAGAACCCCACGCGGGGATGTTCTAGGGACTATCTGGTAGCTACTGGACACACAATCGTACAGGGGATTCTGGTTGTTGAATGGTAGTAGAGTTATGTATGGTGTTTGGGAGGTATCACCAAGTCATGTACGAAAACACATGTCAAGCTTGGAAGACGCGGTGAGGGAAGTTGGCAGCAGCACGCGGCGGACAGAGCCCGAACGTCACTGACCAGGATCATCGAAGCGAAATATCCTCGGACTTCTCTACTGTATCAATTTTCTTCAGTGCAAGGTGCAATTGTGAAAATAATGTATCAACACTACAACCTGTCGGTCAAAAAGCTGATGCTATTAATAATACCAGCATTACTTCTTACTTTCACCTCATCTGTCAAAATCAACATTGCTTAAAGCGCCTTTCCTAGCTTCCACCATCATCGATCAACAATGCCCCACCTGCCCCC
>JAABUP010001108.1_pt1 | contig 57232 bp, 76 predicted proteins | sample 5559201 | NCBI WGS metagenome assembly JAABUP01 (sample SAMN10711887, study PRJNA513373) | rock metagenome | isolation source: Antarctica rocks | place: Antarctica | reverse complement strand
CTATTGGGAAGGCCCCCAGAAAAATAGGTTAGATAACAAGGGGGACAATGTCCCCCATTAGAGTTATCAAACTCTAAAGAACAGATACTACACTTGATCTTAGCCAAAAGGCCGAGAAAGGTATGACTGGATTGCGCTCACAGCAAGACTATGTATATAGCAGCACTGAGCAACATGCTGGCAAGTATGGGATGACACCACCCTACAGTAACCCTGGCAACAGACAGCAAGACCAGTTGCTCAGGTCAGAGGTGGCCAGTTCAATTCCACACTGTAACAACATGGTATTGTGATGTCTCTGCGCAAACTGTGCTCAGCGGTTCAGCTGCAACACAGCAATATGATCTCACACATGCAGAGGCAACTAAACAGGCGGGTGGAGAAAACATCAGTCGGTGCGTCGCCATACAGCAACATGACTGTGCCTGCAAGCGTCCCATGAAAGGGGCTACACAGACAACATGTATGTAACATTGCAAGCACGCACACTTTTGTTTGCCTACTGCTAAGCTGAGAACAGTCAGCACACACAGCCCAATGTTGCAATGATGGACGTGCGTCCATCTCTGTGAAGTAGAAGAGCATTCTGGCATGATCACAAAAGCACACACGGGTGCACAGACAGATAGGCCACCTGGATGACGGCCTCCATGCAGCCGAATGGTAAGCACACCCCAGCAGCTGTGCCGAAGCTGCCCTGCTCCTTGCTGATCTTGTCTGCAAGCTTGGCCAGGTCTGCACAGGCTGCAGCCTTGGCTCCACAGCTGGCACTGGTGGCCTTGGCCAAGGGCACCACACCTGCCTTGCTCACCTGCAAAGGAATAAAAACAATAGTAATAATAATAATAATAATAATAATAATAATAATAATAATAATGCAATCGCTTTTTAGCTCATGATGATGTGCAAAGTCTTGTCTTTCCAAAGCAGCCTGTCTTGCGCATCTCTAGTGCAGAGGAATGCCGTCTGGTGTTCCTTCATTCCCTTGTTGAAGTGGAACCGCTACATTTGTGATGCTGTGAAAGTAGGTTGGCTAAGCCTGCCTGGGAGGGAGGTGACGTGAACTGCACGCATCTGTTGCCTGCTGGCTAAGCCGTGATTTATTTGTTGTTGCTATCACAGAAATGGAGATGGCCAATCAGTCATAGCCAACAACAGTCCCTCTGAGGAAACAGGGAAATCATGAGGGCACTTGCAGTCAGCCCTTGCCGTGACGGCATGACACTGTCTGCATGCTGATCAGTGAACAGTGTTGCTTGTGCACTCTTACATTTGCCTATGGAGCATAGGCATGATCCAGCCATGAGCTTGTCAGCATCTGCTGCAGCCTGTCTGACCATTTACTTCACAGCTGAGTGTCAATGCACACCAGGTCAGTGCTTTGCTTGGATATGGCACACTTGATACCTAGGCATGAGCAAATGCAAAGATCATATGTATGCTGTGGGTGAGGGCACAGCAGCATGTGACTCACCTTGTCGATCTTGCCGGGCTGGGCAGCCTGAGCAGCCTGCTGGGGTGCACCTTGACTGGAGGAAGAAGAAGGGGATGGGGCCGAGTCAGGGGCAGGGGCAAATGAGACACCCTCCAGACTGGCCTTCAGCTGAATGCGCTGCCCTGCAACAGTGAAAGGATGCCTGGTCTGCTGGAGAACCTTTGCTTAGATGTGCTATTGGAACCAACATCATGTCAGTATGCAAGGTCTGAGGAATAGACAACATATGTGGGTTGCTCATGTGCTGCAGAGAGCTTTTGATCTGTTGAATCAGTGACATTGTCCTCAGCGTAGGTCATGAACATGCGTTATTTGTGCTTGATGCAGAACGCTTGGCCTTCACACGTTCACAGACTGCACAAGTCACAGATAGACTGATTCGCTGCCTGTCTCAGAACATTTAGTGAGTTGAGAAGATGTGCTTGTCCAGACGACAGGAAGGATCTGCAAGCCTTGCTGCAGACTGTTCACACTCTGTGTGATGCGCCAAGATGCATACAAGAGCCAATGCCCCCTCATGGGGTAGGGCCTTAGCCTCGGCAGGGATGAAAGTTGATGCCGGCAACCATTGGGGTATGCCACGTATAATAGGCCAATCACCACTACATCATGTGACAAGATGCGTCCATACCAATCAGTGGCTTGACAGTGGCAGCCAAGTTGAGGGATGTGCTTGGCCAGACGACAGGAATCTGCAAGCCTTGATGCAGACTGTTCCCACTCTGTGGGATGTGACAAAGCTCTTTTCAGTCCCAAAACGTCTATTGTAATTCAGAGATGTCATTTCTACACTGGACATCTAAACTCAGAAACGCCTGGGGACAGTAAAAAAGCGTTTCTACATTGTGGAGGTGTGACAAGATGCATCCATACCTATCAGTGGCTTGACAGTAGCAGCCATGGTGTCTTCGTCTTCACAGGTCACAAAGACCACCTTCTCCTGCCGGGCCCTCACCCCCAGGTGGCTCAGGTGGGGTAAAGAATGCGCCAGGATGACACCCTTCAGGGGAACTCCGGTGGCGCTTACTTCTTCGTCTCCGGAGGCTTCATGGACAAGCAGGACTACATCCTCGCCTACTTCACTTTTTACTGCCCCTGGCTCGATGCGCTGCACCTCTATCAGCTTGCCGGTTACAGTGCCTGTAAGAGCAGGCCATGGCTCAATAATGGCATGGAAGTCTTACAAAACAGTGGACAGAGGTAGCCAACAAAACTGTGGACAGATGTAGCCAACAGAACAGTGGACAGAGGTAGCCAACAAAATAGCGGACAGATGTAGGGGCAGAACCAGTGGACAGATGTAAGACCAAAAAAAAGTGGACAGATGTAGCCAACACAACAGTGAATAGATGCAGCCAAAAAACAGTGAACAGATGTAGGAGGAATACCAGTGGACGGATGTAGCCAACAAGACAGTGAGCAGATGTAGCCAACGAGTCAGTGAACAGATGTAGCCAACAAAAGAGTGGACAGATGAAGCTGACAAGACAGTGGACAGATGTAGCCGACAAGACAGTGGACAGATGTAGCCAAGAAACAGTGGACAGACGTAGGGGCAAAACCAGTGGACAGATGCAGCCAACAAGACAGTGGACAGACGTAGGGGCAGAACCAGTGGACAGATGTAGTGAAAAGATGTAGCCAACAAGACAGTGGACAGATGCAGCCAAGAGACAGTGGACAAATGCAGCCAACAGATGCAGCAATAATGCACAAATGTAGCCAGAGAGCGGTGGGCAGATGTAGCCAACAAAACAGTGGACAGATTTAGCCAAGAAATGGTGGACATATGTAGCCCAAAATTTCATTGTAACATGATTCTGGAAGGTAAGCAGGCCTGTGTCTGCAGCCCTGTTTGCTGTGCTTGCGTCGTTTTTAAGAATGCCACTGACACACAAGCTGGGCACAGCCAACACCCTGATTCCTGGACCCCACCAAAAGATGCCAAAACGCCAAGGTGTTTCAACAAACAATCCGTATGCATGGAAAATGGAAAATTCGACCCTAAACCCCGACTCCAAACCATGAGCCCCAGGTTGTATGGGTTACAAGCACTGGGTGAAGTGGCAGACCTGCAACAAGGGCGTCCCAGGCAGCTCCTCCAGTGGCGATGCGCGCTGCCTTGAGCATGAAGCTGCACAGCTTGCTGACCTGGAACACCAGGCTGGCCCTCACCTCTGCCTCTGTGAACACCTGAACCCCGATAGCAATAATGATAATAACAGCAATACTAACAAAAATAATAACGATAATAAGAATAATGATGATAAAAACAACAACAGCGGTAACAACCACACAGCTTGGATGAGACAATCAAGACCATGCCAACAAAGTTCTGGACTGGCGCTAGGTTTGTGTCTGCCCGCAAGGCAATCAAACCCCAACTTGATATCCAACAAGTACATACAGCTTATTCATGTTTTGAAGTATGCCTTCTTTTGAGTATGACTACGGCTTGTTTAAAACACCAAGTTTGTGGAATGCACAATTTGCGATTTGCTAATGTACCTTGAGGCGCCCTTCATTCATGGCCAGGCCCTTGCCCAGGGCTTGCACCCTGTCTGGGAAGACGGCCAGTAGCTGCTCTGTGTAGCCATGAGCCAGGCGCTGCACTCTCTCCAAGGTCGCTTTCAACCTGTCACACAATGTGTTTTGGCAGTTGAAAAAAAAGAAAAGAAATGGAAAGGAAAGGAAAGGAAAGGAGAGGAGAGGAGAGGAGAGGAGAGGAAAGTAAAGGAAAGGAAAGAAAAAGAATACATCTTTTGGCGTCGATTTTATGAGCAGCCAAGTATTATACTGGGCTGCCCAGGACGTTTCAGCAGTATGTGTACCACCATTTGTGTTCTACAACACATGTTCTCAGAGGTTAATGTAGTTCGCGTATATTGCAAATACATCTGTGTACAAAATTTCATGTAGAGGGCTATGCATGGAGGGCTTTTACTTCAATGCATTTCATGTAGAGGGTCATGCCATGCTGGTGTCTATGCATACATTGCTGTTGTTTACTCATACATGTGTGGTGACTTGCTCGGGCTCACGCAGTGCTGTGTCCAACTCACTGCTTTAGCAAGGGGGGTATATGCTGTCAGCTGCTTGTTGGCACCTTTTACGTAAAAGAATTACAGAAATCCACAGAAATCATTGGAGAACACCTTTTTTTTGAAGATTGCACAGTGCGTCCTGCATTGCCCAACGCAATGCATCACACACCTTGGCTTGCAAGCACAGTTGAAGGAACAAAGGCATGGAAGACTGGGTGAAGCACCTGAGGGCTGTTTCAGTGGACTTGAAGTCCCCCTGTTGTTGCCAGGCAGTCAGCTCGTTTTCAAGGGCCATGCACTCAGGGCCCTGCCACCCGCTGAGGCCCATGTGACGCACTCCCAGCACAACAGCCCCCAGGGGCAGGTCCCAGGCATTGTCTGCCTGCCCTGCCAGTCCTTCAGCGCCGCCCTACACTGCCACGCAGTCAACTCAGCAAGCTTAGTTACTGACTTTACCCAGAAATCTTGGTCGATTCTTCTGTCAGCCGGCGAAACTGCTGAGTATATCCAGCAATTTGAGCTGACTTAAACCAGTCAAGAATTTCTAGTGAAGCCCTCAAAACAAGGTGGAACTGGCTTGAGTGTATGACAAAGCAAGCATGCAGAACACAGATCTGACATGTCTACACCTTTTGGTGATCAGAGTGGGAGTCAGGAGCCTGAGGCAATGAGCTTTGCTTCAGTTTTGCTGGAGCTTCTAGACAAAGAGTGAGCAGCCCAAGGCAGCAAGCATGCACCTGCTTGTTCTTACTGGACATGCACGGAACAATGCACAAGATGCAGGTACATGCACGACTGGAACATGGCAGACTGAGCCTGCCTTGTTTGACACTGTAGCCAGAAACCAATATCGTGTAAACCAACATCTTGTACGCTGCAGCCAACTGCTTGCAAAATGCACAAGCTGGTCCAAAATCACTCCCATAGTTCAATGGGAGCATGCCTTGTCATTGAGCTGGTTTAGGAAGGAGCTGAAGAGGACAAATGCATAGTCCTCAGCGCGGATCTCTGCCAGCCTCCAGCGCTGCCTCATGGCCATGGAAGCATCTGGAGCATCATTCCTCAGCCCTACAGACACACACATACATCACGGATCTCTCCACGTCTAAGCCTAGAACATGAACATCCTGGAATTCATTCCTCAACCCTGTAGACACACCCCCAGGGCATTTGACAGCCTGCAAAATGTCCAATGCCATGTAGTGTTTTGTCCTCAGTTCTAAGACTTTGTAGGACACTTACCCGTGCATGGTCGTTATCGTTTTTGTTCTAAGACTAGGACATATACATCAGACATCACAACAAGCTTTCACAGTGACAACAGCATAAGTGGCTCGGCAAGGCTGAGACAGCCATGCCAAAACAGGCAAGCTTGGAGCCTTGCCTTAAAACAACCAATGGCTGACTGCAACATCATTGCAGCTGATGAAGCAAAGGTGCAGGCAAGGCCACCATGGCTTATGCCAGACGGAACATGCAACACACCGTCTACCATATACTGCCACATGTTCTGGAATGAAACAGATGTTGCATGTGAAACAGCTGCTGCAAGTGGAAAACTTCCAGGCAGTGCAAACTGGAGCAGCCAGGCTGATGCTCTCAGGTCTGAAGGACCCAGCAAGGGCAGGGCATGCAGAAGCAAGGGCAGGGCATGCAGAAGCAAGGGCAGGGCATGCAGAAGCAAGGGCAGGGCATGCAGAAGCCAGGGCAGGGCATGCAGAAGCCAGGGCAGGGCATGAAGAAGCAAGGGCAGGGCATGCTCACCACTGCTGAGGCCGGCAGCAAGGTTGGCCCTGACGGTGGTCAGGCTGTGCAATGCCTCCATGACATCATTCAGGGCAGGTGCAGCGTTGCCATCCAGCTTCCCCTTGGCCTGTAAGAACTTGTCAACCGCCTGCCGTAACAACACAAACAGTGACGTCCTTGGTGTCACTGCACCAACAGTGACAACATACATAATGGCAGTGATAACAAGACAGCTTCCCCTGTAAGAACTTATCCACTGCCTGCCGTAACAACACAAGCAGTGATGTCCTTCGTATCACATCATCCTGACAACAAGGATGATGGTACCAATGAGAGTAACATGAACCAGATCAAGAATTACGACAATGGTGGCAAGTATAGATGACAGTAATGATGGTGACCATAACTTGTGCCAGCATTGGTTCTTTGCGGGTGCAACCCCTTGTTGCTTCTCTGCAAAGTCTTGTCCTGCTACATGTGTGGCACCAACTCGGGTGATGTTATGAATGTGATACACAGATTGCAATTGCATCTGTGAGGACAAGCCATCAGCTACAGATTGCAGAGCATGTCGGGTAATCAGCCACACACATACCGTGACGCCTGCACTCACTGCCCTTGAACTAAAGACAGTGACAAGGGGTTACGATATCGATGTAAGGATAGTTATACAGACTGACACAACAGACAGGCGTGAAGTGTGGAAGACAGACAGATGGATGGGCAAACAGAGTGAGAATGAAACAGACAGACGGATACACAGACACATCCTGACTGGCCAGCAGAAAGATGATTTGACATCAGAGATGACAACACAGGCATAGTCACAGAGGGGCTTAAAAAACAAACAGGTGGTCTAAGTATACAGGGACAACAGACGACCCTGCAAGAGGCTGAGACAGACACACAGCCAGACAGGTACACAGACACAACGACACATGGACAGACAATGCAGCCATCTTGACTAAACAGAGGTGATGACCCACCTGAGTAGCTGACTCATCAAGGGAGTCCCTGAGAGCCCCCAGCATGTCAGCAAAGGAGCCAGCGTTGAAGAAGTCTCTCAGCTCAGCAGTGAAGACTTTGAACTCCTCCACAAATGCGTGTGAGTAGTCTGTGCCTGGCGCTGTGATGCGCTTCAGAACTGCCTCGGTCGCCACCAAATCTTCCGGACCAGCGTTCCTGTGCAACTTGTTCTGCACACACAGTCCGCCACCCCGTGAGTCACCCCATGAGCCACCCCATGAGTCATCCCATGAGTCACTCCATGAGTCACAGACTTGCTTCACTCGAACACGATGTCATTTGGTGGAATCTTCAACACACTGATTTCCAGTTGTTTGCAAGATCAGTGAGGCTTGAGGGTGCTCTACTTGTTGGCGACTGTGAATGCAGCTCAGATGAGCTGGTGATGCACATGACCCAGCAAGGGTGTCGCCAGAATGGGGAGGCAACCATGAAAAGAATCAGGGCCTAGCAGCACATGAAACGCAGCGTGTCCTATTCTATAGAACTTACATATGCGCAAAACTGAAGCATTGACACACGAGCATGGGATTAAGCCTAGCCATTCTGGTTTTGTTTTCCCGCTGTAGTACTGTTCTAGATGTTATACCTGAATGGTGTGCTTGATCTCCTGCTTGAGATCCCCCGGGATGTCGTTGCGATGGGCAATATCCCTGATGCGCGTCAGAGGCACACTGGCAGTGAAGGCCTCTGTGAAGCTGGGCAGCCTGCACAGGGCAGATGACTCTTCTTCTTTGTACGCACAGGGCAGGTCACCCTTCTTCTTTTGTTTCTTTGTATGCACAGGACGGGTCGCTCTTCTTCTTGTGTTTGTTTTTATGCAGAGGGCAGATCGCTCTTCTTCTTCTGTTGGTTTGTATGCACAGGGTGGGGTGCAGTCAGAGATGTGGGGTGCGTTCAATGACGCGATGCTCTAGAAATGGTTGCCTGACTTGTGAACATGAGGCAGGCAAGCTGCAGATACAGGCTTGCAAGTGAATTTGTTTCTTGTGAACAACACACTCCAGGGAGTGCTTGTCAAGTGCTGCGGCAGTTGGACATTTGCGAACAGCACATGAGGTGGATGGGATCCCTAGAGCCCAATGAAGGGTCCCACAGAAATGATGGGGTCAACAAACGCCCACTCCAAGACACCAGAAGCACCAGCATACAAACCCAAAACGAAAGCCCACTCTCAAACACCAGAGCACACAGTAAACAAACCATGAACACAAGGGCACTCCCAAATAGCAGACCTTCAGCAGGCAGTCTCTACTTGAAACCCACTCCCAAAATACCAGAAGCACCAGCAGACAAACCAAAAATCAAAACTCAGTCCCAATCAACAGACCCACCAGCAAACAAATTAGTCACCATAGGTACCGCAATTGCCAGAGCAACCTTAGTCTCTTCTACTGTCCATGTCATGGGTTGGTTGTATATCTGAAACGCCCACTCCTAGACACCAGAATCACCAGCAGATAAGGCTCACACCCTAATGCATAATGCCTTAGGCAATAAGCTGTAAACTGTCAAGCACATTCCCTTCGGCAATTAGTCGTAAGCCTTAAAGCATGACGCCTTGGGCAATAAGCCATAGACCCTAAAGCATGTTGCCTGAGGCAATAAGCTGTAACATACTTGGTGTGCATTCTTCTGGCAACCAACGCAGCCTCCTTGCTGGCACTCTCATCACCAATGACCCACTCCAGAGATCTGAAGATGATCTTTGCCAGCTCAGCATGCCTGTTGGGCCGGAAGTGCCCTCCCCCCTCCACGCAGGGAATGGCCCCTGTGCTGATCCACTGCATGACAATCATCAACCTATTGATGCGAGGTAACACTTTTGTTGCGGCCTTTGGTGCTTGGCACGGAGAGGGTCTGACAAATTTCAGCTCAACAAAGCACTGAAATCTGCACCCCAGGTACAAGGAAATGTATACAATCTTTGCTGAACACCCAGTCCTGTCACACGCTGTCAAAATCGCTTACAGCTTGAGGGAAGCCACGCTGCACATGACACATTCTTGCTGACAACCTTGAGACCACAGAGAACCCAGTGCAGTGGCGTACAGAAATGATCAATCAGGTGCCTGGTAAGAGCACAACAAAGCCAGGTGTACATTCTCTGCCCAGCCCTGCTATCTTCAGCTCTGCTGTCCTGCCAGAGACCACGACTGTATGCAGCAAACAATGCTAAAACGCATTTGACATGAACTATTTGAATGGATGGGTGGATGAGCGACCAAATGATTCAATGCACGAGCAAACGAATGAATGAATCATGAGCAACTGAGTGAACCACTGACTGACTAAGAAAATGCATGAGTGAGTGAGTGAGTGAGTGAGTGAGTGAGCGAGTGAATGAGTGAGTGAGTGAGTGAGTGAGTGGGTGAGTGAGCGAGTGAGTGAGTGAGTGAGTGAGTGAGTGAGTGAGTGAGTGAGTGAGTGAGTGAATGAGTGAGTGCGTGCGTGCATGAAGGAAGCGTCAAGACAGGGGAATCACCTGAAGGTAGATGTAGGCATATGCCAAGGCATCCAGTTCTGGTCTTGCTTTCTCAGCGTTGCCCACCAGCAGTTCCTTCACTACCTGGATCTTGCCCAGCCAGCTGCACAGCACAGCACACATCCTCACCCATGTTCTCATTTGGTTCTTTCACTCGAAAAGAAAAGAGAAACAAAGACTACGCCTTTCAACGTCAATTTGATGAGAAGCCAAGCATTATACCGGGCTGCCCAGTTCTGTTCACTACCTTGCAGTCTGGGGTGTGGAGCCAGATGTGACTCATCAGACATCCTGGCTAGAAAGCACAGGTGACTCAAGCGCAGCATGGCATTGCTGATGCAAGCAAAAGATATGCAGAGTCATTTTGCAATGACAGCACTCCTGCCTAACCTGCATCAGGCATCTGAACAAACGCTGAGCAGCTGTTTCTGCAAAAGCGTAGCAGTATCAGACTTGTGATGCTTCCTCATTTGGAACTTGGCAGATAGATCTTCCATCTCTGTTCAACAGCAAAAGAACATAACCCTGAGACTCATGTCATTGCAATCACATGCGACTGATCAGCGTGTGCCACCAATGTTACCAAACAAATGCATGCCTACCCAGAGCAGCTGAAAGAACATCACCCATAGACTGCGCAGGGGCTGCTGCATGCATGGAACAGCTTGATGGTGTGTATTTTACCTTCCATTCTTTTCATCTCCTTGCACCAGGTGCAGGGCTGCTCCCTCCAGCCCCTCAGGGTGCCAAGAGCCCCGCCTGTCCTTGCTGTGCTCGTTGCTGCGCATGAAAGCTACTTCTTGCCCCTGCCACTGCTCTGTGGGCAGCCTGCCATTCTCTGAAGCCCCATTTGAGGAGTGTGCCTGCTGCACACATCAGGCTCTATACCAACTTGCCCAAGATGGCTTTTTGGACTGAGGATGTGCTGGTGATGGACCTTGGCTTGCAAGAATGACTGATGAGCATGCACTGACATCACAGTCAGCAATGACTGTCTCTGTAACATAAGAATTTCCATCAGCACACAGCTGTTGAGGGTCAACATCAAGCTGCAATATTTGTCTGCAAGCTTGCCTAGTCTGGGACTCAGATGCTAGGCTGCTTGTGCAGAGGCAGCAGTGCTCGACTTTGCAGGTGATGCTGTTTGGCAAATCAACAGCATGCAACATCATGCTGAGCACATTGCCTACCTTGGGTTGATGGTGGCCGCTGCTGCCATTGTTGTGTGGAGTATGCTGCTGCTGTTGTTGGTTACCTTTGCCATTTACTGACAAGTCTTGTTTGCCCCACTCAAAGCCCACCATGGCCTCTCCAGATGGGACCTAGCAAGAAGCAACCTCCCTGAAGATTCTTGCTGCAGCTTGGGTAGTTTGTAGCTACGCTGATGGTTACATAGCATATGTGTTCTATGGTCATGACAAGCAGCTGACCTTGAGCATGTGGTTCTGACAACCTTCCCATTCTGCATTGCTTTCTGCAACCTTGACACACTGCAGCCAAACACTACAGCTCGATGAAACAAATGCTGAGGGCATTTTACCTTGCCATTTGCTGCAGCAGCATCTACAGGAAACTTATGTAGAAAATGCGCAGGCGAGAAATATAGCTGGAAGTTGTAGCTTTTGCGTGTGGTATGTGTATCAGTACAAGCAACAACAGCACTTTACCTTGAACTCAATATCACTGCCCTCAGGCAACTGGACATCAAGGGTCCAGACATTGCCGTCATTCCACTGCATTTGGGGAGCATTGCTGACATCCCAGTCCCCAAGACAAGGGTGGCCTCCAACAACCTTGTGGCTCTCACCAAATGAGACCTGCTCAATCATGCTCTCAGGACGCAGGCAGCAACCTTAAACACTGCCTGATACTACAGACCTCACGCTTGGCGAGGCATAGGGAATGCAGTGCGCAGACCATAAATGAGATGCAGCTGGAGAAGTTGTGTAATATCAAGGAGAGACTGACCTCACGCTGAGTTGAGAAGCGCACTGATGCAGTCCCAGCCCAGCACTGCGTGTCACAGAAGCCAATCAACTTTGCTGTGCAGCAGCATCACGGATCATATCAGTTGACCCTGCTCAATCAGCAGATGCATCTGCTTTTCAAGCTGATCTACCTGCAGACCACCTCTGCTGCCAAACAGGCGCCGGGACTTCTGCACAGCTGCCAGACTGCGATGTCCTGTATCATAGAGCAGCAAGACGTCGCATATCAACACTGACCCTGGCACAAGCTGCTGAACAGAAAGGTGGGCCTTCATCTATGCAGGTTCTACCTGGCTGTCGGAAACCTTGCACCGGCAGGAACCGGCCGGACGTCATGCATGATGGACCAAGCATGACTAGCGGCGGTGCAAGTGGGTGACGGGGGTGATAAGACCTCCAGAAAAGGGGCAACCGATGCCGTCCGGTTCGAGGATAGACTTGTGAAGAAAGATCCAGCCACCGATTACACCAGCAGTAGTGCTTGATGCAGACTAAACGTTGCTGAGAGGGCAAACAGATGACCGTCAGCAAGTGGAACCAGCGGTGCGAGTCAGCGATGTTGCATGCGCTTTCGAGGAAGGGATTCTCAAAGCCCTGGCTTTAAACCTATCCATCTGCCGGCAGATGTGCCGGTAAGCGCAAGTCAACGCACACCAAACACGCGCGACTTCAAGCGCAAACCACTTGCAAAAGCTGCTGATTAACCTGGCCACGGTGTTGCAGGCTCAATCGCACAAGATGAGCTATTGCATAGGTTACGCACAACGCTCTACATGCTTAGCACCACAGCGATCACCGCAGCTGTCCAAGCCCTCCTTGTGCAGTAGATGTCAAAGAGCACGTCATGTGACAGCTGCATATCAGAGCAATAACGGCCCTGCAGCTGAGTACCGGCCACATTCTCAAGCAACGCGTGCGGCGACAGCACCTGAGCCACAGTTCAGCACCGACACGGTTGCAGGTGGAATGCAGTGGCTGCGTGTTTCAGATAGCCTTCTTCAGTGTTATGGCATACGAATGGCTTGAACGTCTTGCAGACAACTTTTGCAGGATCAGTAGCAGGTCCCCAGCTCAAACAGTGGCTCCGGAGTCCTTTTGATATCTTGGCTCTAGGCCCCAGAGCGACCCTAGGAGCACTACTGAATGCAGCGGAGTTAGCACAAGCCATGTAAGGACGTTGTGCAGTTGCCTGCTGGTTGCACGCACGAGTGTGTCTCAGTGTTCACTCGACGTATAGGCCAGCTGAGATGGAGAAACTACAAATGCTTGCACAAGATCCGCGTCCCTTCCAGGAGAAACAAGCAGTATTTGCGCAGGCAAGCTATTATTCAGCAAGCGCTAACCTTGTATGGCTAAGTGTCTACCTGCATGTCTGCTGTAGTCCCCAGAACATCTGTATGCATAGGCACTAACAGCATTAATTCAGCATGTGCATTGGCTACGAATGTATGTTTACAACATGTCCACAGGCCATCGCATGCTCTTGTTGTTTGTCCATGTAATTGCAATAATCAGCAACCTATCTCTGGCAGGAAGTTGAGGCAACGATAGCCAGTTTGGTGGAACGAGGTGTGATGGCCGAATCAGAGATTGTTGCCTCGCTGCAACAAGTCTTGCCAGAGCAGTTCCAGCAGCTAATCCCTAGTGAGCTGAGAAATGTGGCACCTCAGAGTCCAGCTGTTGCCCAACAGCAAGCACAGGAAGCCTTCTATGAGGAGCCGCCCCTGTCTGCTGAACAGCTGTCCATTAGTCAATCTGGTATGCAACTCCACTTGCAGGTCTTGCAATACATCCTGGAACGCAGACAGAAGTCTTGTCGCACACATGTTTTGTTTGAGTGCTGTGTGATAAACTGTCCAACAATGCAATCATCAGGCCAATGCTTGCCCTGGTGCACTGTTGGCCTTCTCGGGAGTAGCCATAGGTCATGAGTACCCTGTTCGTTACCAGACCTGAGTGGACCCTCTTGCAGCCCTACCTTGCTTCTGATTTTGCTCTGCCCTTTGGTGGAACCCTCAGAGTGTCTGTGCATATGTGTCTGTATATGTGTGTGTCAATCACTGTTGTCTCCTGGCGTGATGCTCAGCAGACATCTCTCAATCGCAACAAGGAAAAAAGAGAGCAAGAAGGGAGAATGGCAGCATCACAAGAGCCAAAGCGAGATAAGCAATGCCCCCTGCATGCAACAAGCTAGGCTACAACAGTGGCTTATACCACTAAAAGTACCAGTAAAACACACAGTAAATAACACAGTAAAGCTAAATAACATGTGTGAGTGTTGTGCAGCTGAAGAGCTGGCAGAGCTTCAAACAGCAGTTTCGGGGGTCAGAGAAGCTTTGTCTGACCTGCGAGCCAATGTTGAGCTGTCACGTGCACCTGTGCTCAAGGTAAACGTGCGTGATGCGCGGGACAGCTTGCGGCGGCGCGTCAACCAGATCAGCCCTGATACTTCAGCACGACAGGTAACGCCTTGTCTGTGCCCTCGCATGCAATATTGGCACCAAGCACAGTTTTGACATGTGTGGATTTCCTTGTCTGATTAGGGTTTTGTAGCCTCACACATAACAAGAGTCTGGTGTGTTTAATAGGCCAAGGAAATGCATTATTTATGCTCAGGCCCAAGAAAGCTTTGCTCTTGCTGTTGATGGTCTGAACCATTGAATGTTCGTGTACAGCTGCAGACTGAATGAAGGGCATGTTAATGCACACAATCAGAATGTTTTGAAGCTTCCCTGAGGGGAGTGCTGGTGGTCAGACTGCTTTGATGCAAGTGCAGCATTTTGAGGAATAAAGCATGGCCATAATAAGCTGACTGGCTCACTCCTTTTGGCATGTCATTGGGAACGTCAATGGGAGTTCTTCTGCAAATACTGATGAACTTTCACGGAGCCCACTTTAGACTCTCACATGTGTGGCATATATGCAAACCCCACTTGACCAATGCAAGTCTGTTTATATGCAGCAGTCAGATATTGAACACATGCGATGGCGTGATGCAGGGTGCGCCTGTGAACGATGCCATCGCGGAGGCCAACAACCTGTTGAAGGAAGTTGATGCTGTTGTCTAAGCCTCCTTATTTTTCATGGAATGCCTGATGTCATCTAGACGTTGCAACAGCAACAGCTGGGCTCTGACGTGGCGCTAGTGTACTACAGTTACTAGTTACCAACTGGCCAGGTAGTTCTGCAGCAATGTGACGATCACCACTGATCAATAGCAGGTAGTCAGGTTTGTGAGCAGGTAGAAAGCGATGTGACAGCTGACATGATAACGATGTGGAAAACCCTGGCAGCTATTTTGCAATGCTGTATGATGAGGTGTGTCTTTTGAAACGGTCCTCCAGATTTTGTCCCGAATTTGGCTCGCTGATCTTTGGAATGAACCAGTCTGACCATACTGATTAGGACAAATTGGCAGTGCTACACAGCTGATTGCGTCATGTGACATAACTCGACATCACTCATGTCAAACCACGCAAACGACAACACAAATTGCATTCTCAGCTCAGCATCTGTTGTTAGAGCAATGGAGTTATAACCCAACTGCAGTATACGCTGCAGATGTTTCTTAGCAACTTGCAAGGTCAGCAGTCGACTCGAGGGTGCTTTTCAATGCTTTCAAGCAAGTTTGCGCAGTTGCAGCCTTGTATCTGACACAGTGATTCAGGCTCTGTGCACCAGTGCGGCCCTGGTAATGTTTGTTTAGCCACAGTACCCCTATGATCCAGGCACTTTACCTAGATCTGCAAATCATTGTATCTTTGGGAACGTGTATCTGAGGTCCAATCTATCAAGGAAAGCAGTGTATTTTGGGAACGTGTATCTGAGATCCAATCTAATCTAGGAATGTTTGTTTAGCCATCGATCTGACCCCAATGCCATTGGGCAAAAAATAGACGTGAATAGTAGGACTTGAACCTACGCGCGTTCCCGCAGTAGATTTCTAGTCTACCCCCTTAACCACTCGGGCATATTCACTCAATGTCTGCGGTGTCAGTCATTTTGCCAAGTGTTATCCCAAGATTTATCTTAACAAAAGTGTTGTCACGTCATTTGACGCATTTGTTCACATGTCAGAGCCACGTGCGATGTCGTAACATAGCTGCATTTTTGCGGCATCTCGTGGTTGGTGATCGCCGCGACGCTGCAATCCACACGTCGAGCTACAGTACTGGTTTGTATCTGCCTTAACAACGTCTGTGTGACTTGCAGCTGTCGGCTCCTGTGCGCAGGCTAGCTGCTTCTGATCGCAACAAGCTCTACCTATCTTAGGTAGCGCGAATACAAACAGTAAGCGTCGAAGGTCGCTTGTGCAAAGGCTGACAACATAGCTCCCCGGCTTGTCAAGCAGTTACGCAGTCATGTCTGACACGTCTGGCGAAGACGAAGACAACGAAGGACCAACAGACATTGAAAGGTAAGCAGGTTTTGTGCTCAAGACTTCTCATACCCGAGTTGTGACGTGGTGACGTATGCTTTTGCAGAGCTGACCAGTCTGAGTCCGAGCAGCTGCTATTAGGATGGAGAAAGCCAAACAAAATGCCTTCACTGCCAGAAGTGCATGCCTCCATACCAGTTCCGAGTCCTCACAGCCCCTGGACCAAGAAGTTTGGAGCCTTTGTGGGCTTAGGCTTCATGATCAGCGTTGGCTATATTGACCCTGGAAACTGGGCAACAGATCTGACAGGTTACAGCCCTTCAGTACCTGCTGCAAGTCCTGTCTCTCGAACACACACAGATGCATAATGACTGCATCGGCATTGCACTCATTGGCATCACGCCTGTGCTGGCAGCAGCCTTTTGACTTTTGAGTTGTGGAATGCAGGAGGAGCCTCTTTTGGTTACACACTGTTGATAGTCGTACTCATGGCCAACTTTATAGCCATCTTTCTTCAGGCACTTTGCATCAAGCTAGGTGCAGTATCAGAAAGAGATCTGGCACAGGCTTGCAGAGACGCCTACCCTAGGTAAGCATGCTACCCATTATTTGTACACATCCCTGTACCAATGTATCAACAGGTCTTGCAGCGGTAATATCCTCGAGCAAGGGTATGTTGTTTGGTAAAATCCATTTTGTTGCAAACACACTGCTTGTGTTGCTAGGACTCTTGCCTTGTTGCTGATACAGTTCTCTTGGCTTATACATTATTCTTGCTGCTGCAGGTGGGTGTGCTACATATTGTGGCTACTGGCAGAGATAGCTATAGCTGCAACTGATCTGGCAGAAGTTATTGGATCTGCTACTGCTCTTTACCTACTCAGCAATGGTCACGTTCCCCTTTGGGCCGGCATCTTGATCACATCTGTGGACGTGCTGTTCATCTTGGTCTTTGGCACTCACAACTTCAGATCTCTGGAGATGTTTGTGTTTGTGCTGTGCGCGGTGATCACTGGCTGCTTTGTCTATGAGCTCGCAGCCGTGAAGCCAAACTGGGGGGATGTTGGGAAGGGGTTCATCCCCAAGGGCAAGATCGTGACTGACCCAGCAATTTTGTACAACGCCATTGGGATTCTTGGAGCCACAGTCATGCCTCACAATCTGTATTTACATTCCAGCATCATTCAGACCAGAGCCTATCCCAGGACTGGTGCCGGGAAACGAATGGCAATCAAGTACGGATCAATAGACTCATCCCTTTCCCTTTTTGTAGCGTTTTTTGTCAATGCAGCCATTTTGATCTTAGCAGGTGCTGCATTTCATTATGGCACAAACCCCAACCCTGGCGTTGCCAGCTTGACTGAAGCCTATAGGCTGCTAGCTCCAGCAGTAGGTCAAAGAGCAGCAAAGTATCTCTTTGCTGTTGCCTTGTTAGCAAGTGGTCAGAACAGCACCATCACTGGAACATTGTCTGGTCAAGTGGTCATGGAAGGCTTTTTGCATATCAGCTTGCCACCATGGGTCAGAAGGCTGATCACACGCGCCATCGCAATCATTCCAGCGGCCATTGTTGCTGGCGCGCTTGGCAATGAAGGCGCAGGAAAGCTTCTTGTGCTGAGTCAAGTCATCCTCTCCCTGCAATTACCATTTGCAGTGATCCCCCTTGTGCACTTCACTAGCTCTCGTAAAAAGATGGGACGCTTTGTGAACAGCTGGACCATATTTTTATTGGCAGCATTTGTTGCTCTGCTGATTGTGGTTTTGAATATGTACTTGATTGTCGTTAGTATAAAAAATAATGAGTTTGGTGGTGCTGGTGATGTGTAGACATCATAGAGTGTGTCATGACTGCTAGATATACATCGATAGCTAGGTAGCTTGACATGGTGCGTGGTTATTGTGCCAAGGCTGCACACCTGTGGCCTCACTGCTGGCTACATGAAGCATAATTGTTGCTGACAGTCAAAACAATGCTGTTTCTTTTATCCTGCTTGTTGTTGGTTGTGCTTATCACAGTAAAGGTGTAGTCCCTGCACGCTTGCAATTTGTTGCCATTGTGTTGGCAGCTTTCAAAGAAACGATCCCCTGCTTCGAACTGCAGCACTGATTATGATGATCCCGTGAACATGTATCGTAATTTTGCTACAACGAACAAGTGTCACTTCTCTGGATAATTTTCTGCATCAGCATGGACATGCTTTGTGGCTGAGCTTGAGACCTGTATGATTTCATGCCACAAGCATGCAGTGCATGGCTTGTGCTGCGTTCTGGTGTTAATGACATGTTGGTAGAGCTGTACACTTTCAGCACAGTAAGTTAAATGTCATGACAAAGTGACAAGGCGGCATGTCATCTATACAGTACATGCAAATGCTGCAGCACAACGTCGTCTGTCACCCATGTATAGACTATACACTAAGTGCGCACAAATGCTGCAGCAAGATGGTTTGTGCTGTTGCACGGCGTATGCACAGATGTACAACATACCCAATTGATTTGGGCATCAAAGCGTGCCAAATCTTCTTACAGCTATGCAGACACCTGTGCCTGCACACGAATGGCTTGCAACAACCCATCATGCCTACCACGTCTAATGTTCATCAGCTGCACTAAACAGTGTTTTTGGAAAAATGGAAAAATGTATGATTGCCTTGTCACAGGTGCATGCAACATCTGTCAAACCAGGTGTTTGCCCAGAAGCTGTTGACAAGATACAACCCTTGATTGCATGCTTTTGGTGGAATGCAAGAGTTGGCAGATGTTGCAAACTGCACGCCATACTGTCAACCAACCTTGCATGTCCCCTGACAGCTGAGTGCTGCCTTGATGCGAGCACGACATCTTCACTGGTGGCCACGACGTGTACAGCCCTGAGGCACAATACAGAGCAGCTGCAATGTTCTCATCAGGGCAAGATGCACTAGCTCACTGCCAAAAAAACAAACAAGCTTGGGCCTTTCAGCGGACCTAGCATCAGCTTCCAGCAGGCAGGGCCCCGGGTCTCGCTGTGCCATTGCTATGTTAGCCCTGAGAAACATAGACCACCTCCCACTCGGGTGTGCTGCTGCCATCCAAGTGGCTGACATCCTGCTCCTACAGCTGTGGAGCTTTGAACAACTTGCCCCAGCCAGCTGGCGCTTCACAGCAACCCTCATAGCTGACAGCCACTCCTGCTGCCTGTTCCCATGGCTCCATCTGGTGACATTTGGCACAACAGCTTCTGCTTCTGCTGCTGAAGGCTGATGCTGCTCAGCCAATGCTCACCGCGCATGAGGCAGGCAGGACCACACCAAAGCCCTCTATCCCCATGAGCCACTGAGGCTATCACTTGCCCATCATGCCGGCAACCTGCTGCTGTTTGGCAAAGAAGGGCAGCCAGGTGCGGCCCTTTCTGGGGTTGCCTATACTGCTGTCATCTGAGGGGAAGGCCTTGGAGGCATGGAAGGAGCCAGGGCGCCAGCTGTGTGGCAGCGAGTACATCGTGTGCTCGTTGGAGTAAGGCGTGCCACTGTGACTCTGACTCACACCTGCATCAACAACATCTCATGCTCAGCACTGAGTTTGAGTTTGACGGACATGGGCAAACAAGAGTTGACAATGATGTCAAGCGATTCATCAATATCGAACAGCTTGAGGTGTTCTGAAGCTTCCCTTGGCCTGTTGGCTGTTTAGGTCGGCTAACATCATGGCCACTATGAGGGAAGGCAGGGTGGCTTGAACTGTGCATACAAATATGACCAAGGAGCCTGGCAGATGTGTGCACCTGGGACAGCTTCAGCAAGCAGCCTGCATGGCTTGACGAAGAGGCAAGTCACTGCATGTAGCATGATGCGGCCAGTTTGTGCAATCTGCAGCTGCTCGTCTACGACTTGCCTACTACTCATGCAGTACTCATGCACTGCTTGTCTACTGCCCATGCACTGGAGGATGGTGAAGGCATGGCTAGTCATGAATGAACGAACGAACGAACGAACGAATGAACGAATGCATGACTGGCAGAGTGGCAGGACCTGATGTGCGCCACAGTCCGGCCAGGGCTTCCAAACGACCCGAGTGATTAGTGTCCATGGAGTCGACTGGCGTGACAGTATGGAAGTCCACCCAATTCACACGAGGCTTCCTGTCGTCGACCGTGGGGGGAGACACGACAGGCTGAAAGACATGGTTTGGGTGGATGTTCTGATGAGTGTGGAAGAAGCGCATGCGTATGTCTTTCTTCTGGTCGTTCCCGGCATACTTGTACCCCTCCAACTGCAAACACAGACGGTGCTCATTTCAGTCAGAAAGGCTAGACATGAAGGTACAGGATAGTGCATCATGAATACTCTGAGACAAACGGCATGGCCAGGCAGATTGCTGAAGCACAACACATAATTTGGAGCGATTCAAGCCAGGAGACATGACAAGTAGAATGATCTATGAAGCCAATATTGCAGCCATCAGGAAAAGCCTCCAACACAACCATGATGCACAGCATTTACTGGTGTTCTTCTTTGGCTGCACTCAGACCACAGATGCTGGTTTCAAAACCTTAGATGCTAGACATGTACCAGGATGACGATGGTGGCATCAGCATTCAAGTATGTAACAAGGTTTTGTAAACACAAAACCTCTTCATTGCTTGTTATGACAATAATTTCAAACAAAAACATCATTTTTATAAGGCAAACAAACCTTTGACAAAACCATTTGAAACACAGACAAAACCAAAATATATACCATCACATGTTTACATACCAGGATGACAATGGTGGCGTCAGCATCCTGCAGAGCGTCTTCAGGTATCTTCCAGTTGGACAGCGGTGAGGTCTCATCAATGACATGAGTCATGGTCATGGGCAGCCAGAGCAGCAGCCGGTCCTGCCCACTGGCAAAACCAATCTCCAATGGCTGCACACTGTAGTCCTGCGCTTCCCAAAGCATGATTTTCAAGTGTATTTTTGCATTTGAAATTTCAAAAACTTGGGATTGACCAAGCTTACGACCCATTTACGGCACTCTAACTAGTCGGCCCGGCAAGCCTATAGGCGGAACACTGACAAGCCTGTGTGCCAGCTGATACTGCAGGATAGCTTTTGATGTGAAGGCAAAGGATATGACGTAGAAGCAGTACCATTGCCAGTCAACTGACACCCATGCATGGGAATGGAAGCAGGCTAGTGGGGAATGCCACCGACAACACGGCAGAAGAATCCAAAGAAGTTCCAAGAGCTTGTGGGCAAGAAACAGCTCTCACAAGACTGCAGCAGCTTGAGTATCAGGCTTGCCCTGCACAGTGCTGATGGAAACCTCTAGAACAAAGCATGGGTCATAAAACATTTCCTTTAAGACTCACAAACCTCCTTTGATCCAAGTAAAAAAGCTTGCTGAGAGGGTTGCTTGCTCTGGCAAAAGGCATGCATAGGTAAGGACAAAGGGAGGGGGGGGGAGGGAGTTGATGCTTCTCAGCGATCATAACGGCGCCCAGGTAGGCAGCAGCCCAGAGCTATCATGCACAGGTACCTGAGGCACTCCAGCAGCATCTCTGTCCATCCAGCGGTAGATGAGGGCACGCACTGTGATGCCCACATGCTGATTTGGATATGTGTCTCTGCAAAGCCATACCAATCTTGGTAAATTGCCGGCGACATGCCAACCCTGCTGCTGTTGTTTGATGGTGCAGTGTTCAGGCATGACTGGGTTCCTAGATGTGAGTGCCAGTAGAAGGCTTTCTGGCTTGTATAGAAACAGTGCTGCGGTGAGTGGCACAATGTACACCATCTGCAAAGCATGTGGCTGATCTGGTGCACAGCTTCTTGACTTCACAGTAATGCCTCAGAGCCGTGCATGCTCAACGTACGGGAGCTTTGCCACCGAATGTGTGCTACCATTTCAACCTTTTTGTCACCCAAGACATGCTTCCTCAGAAATTAGCTCTTCTTAAGATACACAAACCGCACAATGGTCTGAAACGCGCGCTGTCAGAAGGTCGGAAGACAGGAAAGTGTCAAGCAAACCAGCTTGGATTTTTTGACATCTTCTTGACCACCCACTTGCCGGCAGCGCATATCCCAGACCGCTGTACTGTTTGTGTGTTTTAAGAACAGCCGTGCTGTCAACTGGTCTTATACTGCCATCAATGCACTTGGCTGCAGTACTTCAAGATTGGAAGATGCATGCATGCTGTGCCTGCATCATTACATGCTCTGCTGCCATGACTAATGTCAAATTGTAGCTGAGCATTGCAACCAGATAAAAGCTATCCCAAACCCTGGTCCTTTAGTTTAGGCATGCAGGGAAAAGGACCCACCCCACTCTGAACTGAAGGCGGGGATGCTCTCTGTCCGTGCCATGATTGAGGACCATGCTGCTGCTGATCACAAAGGTGTTCTCATTCAGCAGAGGGTATGGGATGCTGTTAGGGTCACCATGAATGGTTTGCTGGCATGCCTGGCTTTGCGTCAGGTTCTCAAAGCCAATCAGTGGCAGGATCTGATGAAACCTGGACAACATCCAAAGCCACATTAGTCATTAGTGATTTGAATCATGTTTGTGTGAGAGGGTCACTAGTGACATGGGTCAGATCTTGACATGTTTGCAGGGTCTGCCACCATTACGCACTAGATATGTGTCTTGCGCTGGGATCAGGCATGCATAATCCCGAACACATGTGCACCATAGAGGTCTGAGGACAGCCCACAAGCCAAAGCATTGCCTGCCAACCACTCAGGCAGCACGCTTTAGGTATTCTGGGTTACACCAAGATACACATGGCACAACCTACCAGGTTTGTACCAAAACACACATGGCACAACCTACCCAGTGCAGAAGCAGAGCTGCACAAAAATCTGTGCATTGTCACAGTCGTTAGTGAGCCTTGCTTGCATAATGCACTTGCCTTCATGTCGTTAGGGAGCTACAGCTATCAGCGCTGAGGGGTACAAAAGATGATGGTGTCAACTTCCCATTTCTGTTTCTGCTTGGTACGCAACCCATATGCTCTTTTCAATCCCGACACGTCTATTTTAATTCAGAAACGTTATCCCTACACTAGAACTCTGAATAGAGACATGTCTGGGGACAGTGAAAATGCGCTTCTACATTGTGCAGATGTTTAGTTCACAACTGAGGCAGAAACCTACCCTGAGAAATCGATTCTGTATTGTGAGGTGCCAGGAGCAGGGAGGCTGAGCATGTCCTTGAAGCAGTGGCCCCATCTAAGCTCATTGGGCAGGTAAGACTGCCGGGCCATGAAGTCATTCCCAAACTCTGTTGTGCCCTCAAACGTGATCACAATCTCTGCGTTCACCTACAGATGAAGGCATCAGACTCATGACTGATAACTGACCTCAACAGTTGCCTGCATGTATGACAGCGCAGCCCATGTCCAATGTCGACGTGCAAGAGCCAGCAGGTAGATGCAAAATACCGAGACTTCTATTGGCTTGCTGGCTCATATGCTTTTGCACAGCACGCCAACAATGAAAAGAAACGAGGGGCATATTGGCTTCTGTTGTTGCGCAGACAGAACAAAGTGACCAATTGGAGTGAGCAGCAGCTGCACAGCCTCAGGAGGGCCGACGCATGCCATGCTTGGCAGGCAATAGCTTTGAGGTGAACAAACGAGTGAGTGAGTAAGTGCGTGCGTGCGTGCGTGCGTGAGCGAGCGAGCGAGTGAGTGAGTGTGTGAGTGAATAAGCGAATGAGAGAATGAATAAATACAATATGCGAGTGCAGTGGCAAAGCTCACCGACATCAGGGTTTCATGGGTGTGCCCACACAAGGGGCTGCGCTCATCTATGTTGTGCTCCTCCACAAGGGGCAGCAGCAGCATTCCATCAATGTACCCAATGTCCAGGTTCTCAATCTTGGCTGGGATGCGATCACCCTCTGCCGTGTACCGTGGTGGACCCCAGGTGTACAGGTACGCCTTCACCCTTGGTGCTATCACCTGTGAATGGGCACTCAAGAAACATTATACAGGCAGCAAGTCCTGCAATGTGAAGGCGGCGACAGAACATCTTGGAACATAACTTCGATTAGGAACCTATGGCCACCACTTGGCACAGGCAGCAAATTTTCCGTTGTGAAGGCAGTGACAGAGCATTGGCAAACACAATTGCAGTTGGAAAATGCCAGGACCAGCATTATGTACAGGCAACAAATGGATCTGGATAGTGCAAGGGTAAATTCACATGGTTGGACCTCGTACAGGCAGCCACTCAGGGCTGACCCTAGAGAAAATTATGAAGAGCACAAGTGTAAATAGGAATGAGTGAGTGAATGAGATGTGTCACCTGTGTCTGCCTGATGTCTGCAATCCTGAACATGAACTTGAGAATGCCGTCTCGTCTGGCAATGATGGCAGAGTCTGAGATGGCAATGGTGCGCCCTCGCTGCTGGGGGAAGGAGACTCGCGAGAAAATGATGCCGACAGTGACAGCGTTGACAATCATGGCAAAGACCTGGTGCACGATGAGCAGCCAGGCACCTTGCCAGCACTCGTTGGGCCATGTGTTGCCATACCCTGCACACGCACAAGTATAAGTATTATGTACATGGTAAATCCATTCATACACAGTGCATCCATTCAATCCAGTATATATAGTAAACCCAATCTGAATTACGGCAAGACCAGGTGAAAATCATGAATATGTATGTGCTATATGTATATACTATATACTATATAATATTTATATACTATATGTATAGGTATTGCACGACTCGGTTGATAATTTCACCTGGTCTTGCCGTAATTCAGATTGGGTTTACTTCACACTCAGCTACACTGTGCATATGGGTATGGTGGTTCCAAAGGGCATTTGGACATGTCTGAGTATGTTTAGGCCACAAACAAGCTAGCCGGAGCATCTGGTCAACATTGACTACTAAACTAGCAAGGCAGCCAGGCAGCTGATGACCTTGTACAGATCAGGATGTCTGGCAGGCTCACAGACCAAACCCTTTCTCTGCAGTGACTTGCATCGCACAAGCATACAGGCTGAGCACACTACGTTGAGGGATGTGTGTAATGTAATGCTGGCAACAGCACAGCAGTGGGCTTACCAATGGTTTGCGCAGTGATCACAGACATTATGTGGCCGTTTGCAAATCCTTCCAGACCAATAGAATTCTTTACGCAGCTGTTGTCTTCCCTGCAGCATGCCATCATGCATTTCATGGCTGACTAACTTATTCCTCATGTGCTGATGTGCATTGCCATGCAGGTTGCAGGCCATTTAGTTGCAGCAAGGTACTCACAAACAGTATCTGCATATGGGAAAAAAAAGGCATTCCAATGCAAGTGAGTGCCCTTCTGAGAGTAGAGAACAGCTTTACCATTGCAACAGACATGCAAATGCAGGCAATTGATGCCCAGGCAGTAGCCATGACCCTGGCTGCATGGTGTGTGCTGGCCCGCCCCCCCTGCCGTGTTTGAAAAGTGACAGACACGGTCCTGTCTGCAGTTTACTTGGTGCAAGAAGGCAAACTTACGCCAGCTCAGCCCACCAAAACACACCAAACAAGAAAAATGTGGCTGTGTAGACCAGACATATGAAGGCCACCACAAGCCCGAAGTGTGTACTCAAGGAGCTGTGGAAGAAGTCTGCACCAGGAAACAAGGCGTGTTCAGTGGCTGTGCAATGAAGCAATCAAGTGCCACGCAAGCATTAGCACTTAGCATGCAAATGCGCACCTCGCCGCCATTCGTGTACCACCAATGCATAATGCTGCATCCATTCGACTCTAGAAGCTCCAGCATTTCTGTAGCCAGCAAAGGTCATGGTGACACAGGTACCACATGCAATACTGCAGAGCTTGCAGCCTTGCATGCCATTTGATGCCAGTAAAGCAGCCAACACTTTTGAAGTGTGCCGCATGACCTTCTGTAATTCTTGAAGGCATGTGAGGACAGAGTCCAGAAGTGCTTACTTGCCAGTGGAAACCAGGGAAGGCTCCTTAGTCTGTTTTCTAAAAGCCTCGTTTTTCTCTGACCCCTTGTCTGGAGTCCAGCCTGTCAGGCCAGCAACATAGTAAGCATCCCACACAGCTGCACTGCAGAGATGGCAGCGTACTGCAGAAGTGCATATCATCCAGCCATAGGGACGTGCCTCTGCCTTTGTGGTACATGGAGATTGCGAAGCCCTTGAGCCATAAAGGAAGAGTAGGAACAGGAAGTCCAGACTGTAACCGTCGAGTAGAGGGAAATATGTTTGTCACGCCAGAACCAGCCAGCTCCACACTGCTTTTCGACTTGATCAGCGATTCTCGCAGCCTTTTGGAGAAAATGCTCGTCATGTTATGAGGTTGTGTGCGACAAAAGTTTCAGTATAAGCTTTTTCAGCAGTAGAGTAGCAGATGCAGCGTATCACTGTGTATAGCCACTACGGAAGAAGTCTGTTCGAGCCCTTGCACAACATACAATTGGTATTACGGCGAGCGGACGTGTTCACGGCGCATAAACAGCAGAACAAACGCACTGACAAACTTTGCAAGTGTTGGGGCCAGTTCAGATTCCACTGTGATTCCACACCATGTACTTGTGGACTGGCAATTCATGCACATGTACCTCTCTTGCAAACGTGTACCGTAGTCTCTTGAATTCAATCAAGGCACACAGGAATCGTTAGCAGTGAGACTGCTTTCCTTACAACTTGGGCGCCCCTGGTTCAGGCATGACACCCAGACATGCATATGCCTTGCTTCACTGCCACTGAGCCAGGTATTTGGCCCTTGTTTGCCTCCTCATGGCAAAAGGGCTATGTAACAGTGCAGGAAATACGCCTTCTGACACGCTGGCAACGCGCCTTTTACCTGAGGTCTGCTACAGGCTAGTGCTGCAGGCATAATTACAGTATATGTAGTAGGCATGCCATATGCTGACAGCTTGATGTATTCGTAGCAGGAAATGTGGCTCAAATAATATCCTGTCTTCACAGTCTACCTAGCATTTTCGCGCTGATTCCAGAAATAAGTCATTTCGTCCCAGCCAGTACTAGCAAGCATGCCTTCTGACAAGGAGCTAAAGTCTAAACCGACAGCAAACTCTGTATGGTGGTCCCAGACACGTAATTGGCTGTCTTCTGGTGCAGCAATGTCCCAAAGGCGCACTGTCATGTCATAGCTGCAAGAGGCTAGAATGGTCTCTGCATGTGGTGAAAACACAACCTTCCTGACAGCGTACCTGCAACCAAAAGGGCAGACATGCAATTGGCTGAAAATAGATCTGTATTCTTGACAATGTAAAGCACAACCTCTTTTGCTTTTGACAGGCAAAGGCTGTGCAGTTGATGTTCAGTCCATGCATTGCACAAATTATACGGGGCACTGATGAGCCAGTGATCCAGCAAGGTAATCAGATTTGCAGTCTCAAGGCAAAATCAGAACAGTATGACCATTGCCTCAAAACGCATGAGTGGCAACAGCATAGTCCCTGATTGGAAAGCAGCTGTTGCATCACAAGTTGTGCAACTTAGATTTCTGGATCAACAGTGCTTACCCATGTCCATACAGGACCAAGACCTCCTTGTCAGGGCGGCGAAGATCCCACACTTTGATGCTCTTGTCCACAGAGCCAGTAGCTACAAGACAGTCATTGTACTTGCACCAGTCAGCCGTGAGGACCTCGTATGCATGTGCTTGGATGGTCATTGTGGAGGCCGGTTTCCGCAAGTCCCAGATTTTGAGCGACATGTCCCCAGACGCAGACAAAAAGATGTCTGCATTCGCTGGGTTCCTGTGCAACAGTTGCAGTCAGCTCAGAGGGTGTGCATGAGCTCTACATCATGATGGGATGCAGAAGTATTTCAGTGGTTACATGTCACATGGTAGCTTCACTCTTTGTCATCAAAGAGCACACAAGTGGGTAAGATGACAGCTGCGGTGTGCCGTGGCAACTGACTGCCTCAGCACCACGTCAGGCAAATACAACGCATGTGAGCTGTGCACAGACAGATGATGAGTCATGTAAGCATTCAGCAATCAAGAACCAGACAACACAGCAAGAGAGCAGATGGTGTGTGATGTCACAGCAGTTTACATGAGACGCTCACCAGTTGGCAGCATATACACAGTATGTGTGCTCTGCAAAGGTGGCTGCTGACTCAGGCCGGTGCACATCCCACACCTTGATGGTATCATCCCAGGATCCGCTCAAGAACAGGTTGCGATGCGTCATATTCCAATTCAACGAGTAAACCTGCCAGGCACATCCATCAAGGCTGTTATGATTCAAAACGCCAAACATGACCTGATACAAGTTTTTCTACTCTATATGCTAACAACAATCAAGGGATGCTGGCTGCATGCTGAATGTGCTGCAGGTGTCAGGCACCATTTTGCTTTCAAGAAACTGGTTTCAAAAGGTATGATGACCTCGCGTGTACCCCTCTGGCTGCATGCTGAATGTGCTGCAGGTGTCAGGCACCATTTTGCTTTCAAGAAACTGGTTTCACAAGGTATGATGAGCTCGTGTGTACCTCTCTGGTGTGCTCTTCAAAGCTTCTGAGAGGGTTTGCCTGAGGAGGCGCTGCCAAATCCCACAGCTTGATGCTGCCATCCCCACTGGCAGATGCAAGAATGTTTTCATTCTCCTGTGCATGTCATCATGCACTTTGTTCATGTTTGCAAATGCTGCACTGCAGTGCATTGACATTGGTGTTGCGCTGCATTTGCCATCAGCAAGCAAGGTAGAAGCAAGGTACTTGCAGGTCAGCGGCTTGCAAAGCGCACCTCGCTCCATGCACAATCATAGAGACCATCCTTGGTGTCAAATGCAGCAATCTGGACTAGTCCTTGCTGTGATGCCTGCGCTTGACATACTTGCAGTCAGGCACTATGGTAGTCAGGCTACACAGCAACTAGCTGACCACCGCTGGCACCTGCAGAACGTATTGCCGGCCATTGCCAACGATACCAAAATTTTGAGACGTGGCGACGGCTATTCTCCCATCTTCGAATGGGGAGAACTTGACTGCATATCCGTTGAAGTCTGTCTTGAGAAACATAGCCTGACCACGAGTGCCAATCAAGGACTGTACATCAGCCCCAGCCGGCTACTGGCAATCGATTGCAAAATTCGGCGTGGCCGCTGTATTGCCAAGCGCGTCGCAGATTCTCAAGCAAAAAGCAGAAAGCGAAAGCAGATCACTGGAGGGCGATTGTTTGATGATGGCAGAGCCGACTGCCTGTTCACGCAAAAATCAGCACAAACACCAGCTGCCAGTTCAGGTGATTGACAGCAGCTACCTCGTTGAGGTACATGAACCGTGCAGGCTGCTAGAGTCGCCTGATGACATCTCGTGACATGTTGCTTTCGGAGAAACTTTTGGAACAGGAAGAAGAGCACAACTGTAAAATCCGTGTGTGCGTGCGGCTCGAGTGAGGTTCTACTGTCGTAAGGTCTGCGCTACGGGTGATCACCATCTCGAATTGCGGTATAATCAGGCTCCGATTGGCGCTCTGCAAGCTCAATATGCCGTGTGCGGCACAGACAAACAAAAGTCTGCACGCCTCCCTGCTGTTGGCCGCCAAGTCTCGGCTGTCAGCGAAGCTAGCTGTTCCCATAGGCAAAAGCTACAGGAGGAATGTATGCCGTGTGTCAGCTTCAGCTCTAAATGCCGTCGAGAAGGCACAAGCACAAATCAAGACTCGTCCCGAGTATATCCCTGGCAGAATCGAGGACCCCAACTATGTTAGAATCTTCGACACAACACTCCGTGACGGCGAACAATCACCAGGTGCCAGCATGTAAAATAGCATTGCTCTCCTAGCTTCACTGCTTTTCTGCATCTTTAGGTGAACAATTGGTGCTGTACAGGTGCCACTCTTACCAGCAAGGAAAAGCTTGACATTGCCAGGCAATTATCCAAGCTTGGAGTGGACATCATCGAGGCAGGCTTCCCAGTTGCATCCCCAGACGACTTTGAAGCTGTCCGTGGCATTGCAATGGATGTTGGCAATGCAGTAGATGAAGACGGCTATGTGCCGGTGATCTGTGGGCTGTCTAGGTATGCACTGCGACACTGCTTGCAGATACGGTACATGTAAAGATCGCAGATACAGTACATGTCAAGATCGCAACTTGTTGCTAACATAACATACCATGGTATGCTGCAGCTTGATACTGTACGCTGACTTACAGGACAAAGCAAAGGGATCTGGATGCAGCCTGGGATGCAGTCAAGCATGCTAAGAGGCCACGTGTCCATGTCTTCATTGCAACCTCCCCCGTCCACATGCAGTACAAGCTCAAAATGACACCAGATCAGGTTGTGGACAACGCAGTTCAAGCTATCCAATACCTCAAGTCACGAGGGTGCCATGATATTGAGTTCAGCCCAGAAGACGCAAGCAGATCAGAAATTGACTTCCTATACAGAGTGCTGTCAGAGGTCATCATAGCTGGTGCAACCACAATCAACATTCCAGACACAACTGGATGGGCCCTACCTCATGAATTTGCCAACTTGATTGGCAAAATCAAGGCTGAGACACCAGGAGCAGAAAATGTAGTCATCTCTACACATTGTCAGAATGACTTAGGCCTTGCTACAGCCAACAGCCTGGCTGGTGCGGCAGCGGGAGCCCGACAGCTTGAGTGCACAATCAATGGCATTGGGGAGAGAGCTGGCAATGCATCTCTTGAGGAGATTGTCATGGCTATTGACTTGAGAGGGTAGGCCATTACTTTCTGTACACTGACTGGCGTCAAGTCATGGCATGGCCTTGCCTGCTGGCTTGAGCGAAGGGATGACCTGGCAAATGCACAGCCCAGAGTCCTGGGAACTCAATGGTGCATGCAGCACAGTTCACACCACCAGCTTGTTGTACCATGTGGAAGATAACATATCACCCAATGAGCTTCTGCTGGCTGTCGTACAGGCAATGCATACATCATCGATTACTCATGAGCAAGCATGAGGTGCTATGTCACATCTGTTCACATCTGTTGACTGAAGTTTGTCAGCAATGATATGCAGGGCAGATCAGATGGGGGGCCTGCGCACAGGCATCAGGCCAGTACACATCGCCTCCGCCAGCAAGATGGTCACAGACTTCAGCGGCATGCCCATACAACCGCATAAGGTGTGCTTCCATCACCTGACAAGCATGCTATGTACTCCAGACATGCTATGTGCTCCAGACATGATCGGTCTTGCATACTTGCTCGTGTCCGCTCAAGCAGATATTGTCATACAACTCCAATCAGCAATTGCCAGGACCTAGATCACAGTCTGCTCTATTTTGGCTATGCCCTGGCCAGACTTGAATCTTGAGAACTCACAACAGCAGCAAGCCAAATTGAGGCCTCTGTATTGACACACAGGCAATAGTGGGAGCAAATGCTTTCCAGCATGCCAGTGGGGTCCATCAAGACGGCATGATGAAGAACAAGTCGACATATGAGATCATGTCGCCCGAGTACATTGGCCTCACAAGAGCTGATGAATCTGGCATTGTGCTAGGTATGCCTCGGCATCCTTTAGTGCAGTACCGGCGCTGTGTCACTGGATTGTTTCACAGCTGTTTGAGTAGCTGCAGCTGTTTCAGGAATCCATCTCAGTCATCTTCTGCATCATAACTCAATCTGCTTTGATGCTGTCCTGCATGATCTCTGGCTACAGCACCTTTGTACAGCTCACCACATACCCAACCACAATTGTATGGTGCCACACAAGACTGAGATAAGCAGCTTGAGCAGACAGCTCATCATGTGTCTTTTCCCTTGCAGGCAAGTTGAGTGGGCAAGCAGCCGTGACTTCCCGCCTAAAGGGCCTTGGGTACACTCTGACCAAAGAGCAGATGGCTGACATCTTTATACGCTTCAAGGTATTCTGCACCTGGCATCTGTCATTTTGACCGACCTTTTTGCTGATAATGTTGGTCATCAAGCAGCGCGCCATTCTGTTTTGTTCAGCTGCTGTTCTACCGAACGTCTTCAATTGAAGCACACCATGTCGCTCTGTACCCCACGTGTGCTTTTTCAATGCATACTCTTCTCAGAAGTCTGTCTGAAACAAAACGCCAGTAGCAGCAAGCAGCAGCAAGCATGCGCGTGATGCAGGACGTGGCCGACAAGAAGAAAGAAATCACAGATGATGACCTGCTGGCGCTCATCACAGATGAGGTCAACCAGCCTGTCACTCTTTGGAGTCTGCTGGATCTGCAGGTGAGCTTCCCCATACCTGAGTTAGCTCTGTGCTTCCTTCTCTGTCATGCTGTTGTCACTACATTGTCGTATTCACCCTGGCTCAGCTGCTTTTGCCCTGGTTCTGATCTGCAGGTCAGCTTGCCTGTACCTGAGTTAGCTCTGTGCTTCCTTATCTGTCATGCTGTTGTCACTGAGCAGCAGCTGATTCACCTTGGCTCAGCTGCTTTTGCCCCGGCATCAATCAGGCATCTGATTCTGCTCATATTTGCCTCTATAGACTTTGACAGGTGGCAATGTAGCCCAGACAGTGCCATGGAGTGCGTATGCAGCTGCTTGTGGCACAGTCATCACATGCAATGCATTTAGTGTCAAGCCACTGTGGTTCAGTGGTTTGATGGATGCTATCTTGGTTTCAGTCGTTCAATGCCACTGTTGCCTCAGTTGTTTGGCGCTGTTGTGGTGATGTCAGGTTGTCTGCGGCACAATGGGACTGCCAACAGCAACAGTACGCCTGAAGGGCCCTGATGGGCAGGAGTCCATAGGCATTGGCATGGGCACAGGCCCAGTTGACGCTGCCTACAAAGCCATTGACAGCATAGTCAAAGTGCAGGTGTGACTGTGCTCTTGTTGAGGAGGTGTCATGAAGTATGCTTGAGCTTGTCCGGTCACTCATGCTGCCAAAGCAATGCACAATCGCAAGGTGCATTGCACAAAACCGTCTGTTTGGACCATCAAAGTTTAGTCATTTGTAGCCCAGATGACGCATGCATCTTCTCTGCAGTGCTTTTCAAAGCAGACCTGTTGCACTCTTGAAGCACAGCAGTCCTGCTTTTGTTCCCAGACTAATTTGTAAGAGTCTTCACAGGCAGTGTCTGTTGGTGTCTGCCCCTCACCTGCTCTGATGAACTTTTGACATGTGATGGACAGGTGGACCTTGTAGATTATGGCATGAACAGTGTCTCTCAAGGCATTGATGCGCTGGCCATCACGCGAGTTGTCATTCGGCCTGTTGGTCAGACCAAGCAAGGAGTCACCCCACAGGTGAGCGTCACGCCTTGCATCTCCATCGAGCCAAGCTGAAGCCACACTGAGTTTGGTTTTCATGAAAAGCAAAGAACATGCAAGCATCAGTGTGCACTCTGTCCTATCCCTGTGCTGTCTTCTTGCTGTTTTGATGCCTTATGGCGTCTTGCTGTCACTGCCACCAAAAGGGCCGTTGATGTAGTGTCTCTGCCTCCGGGGCAGATTCCCTGTTTGGCTCAGGAGACATTGTTGAGAAGCTCATTGGACACAACATGCAAACCTGTTGTGCAGGGGCGTCAGTTTCAGCGAGTGTTCTCAGGCAATGGAGCCGATGAAGATGTTGTCGTTGGCAGTGCCAGGGCCTACATCAGCGCTCTGAACAAGCTGATCTCGTATTCCAGTGCTAGCAATCAAGTGCCTTCTGGGCAGGAGGCTGGCAACGGGGCTCATGCGCAGCAACGAGTTGCTGTCTGATGATATAATGCCAAAGCTCCCACTTTGGGGACACTCGACTTCAGACGCAGCCATAGCAAGCACTTAGCATCTGACTGCATTTTGATTTTTCGTGACTAGCAACGCATCATTGATAATATGCTTTGTTGACATTTATTGACGCATCTGATGCAGTGCAGTATGTGCTGTGCATCCTGCAATTGCTTGGTGACTTGCACTGCAGTGCCTACCTGCAGTAAGGCTGCAAAGCCCTCCCTTTGATACATGATCCAAGTGCAAGCAAGCACTGCTGTTGCTCGTAGTAATGATGTTTGCGGAAAATTGTCTGATGAGGAACCACAAGTAGCTGCCACATACCACATCTTGATCATGTGGCGTTTAATGTGAAGTGCAGCATTTTGTGCCGGGATCATGTATATCACGTTTGAGTGTCGTATAAGGCAAAGACAAGCAGCTGTGTTTTGACTGGAAGAAGGAAGAAGGTTACAAGCTTTGGCCAGCCAACAAGTCTGATCGCTCTGCACCATGTGATCTCGCTAGTCGGATGTCGAATGGCACGGTGGCAAGTGCGTGTACAAGTTGTACGGTACAACTGCTGGGTAGTCACGGTGATATCACTTCACTTCCCATTGTGGCGTTTTGCTGTAGACTATCTGTATTGAGTAGATGACATGTCCAGTAATTACCCTAGGTTTGAATAAATGCCTGGAACATATCAAAACAAGCAATGGCAAACACCGTTTTGCCCCAATGTTGTGACACAATGATTTGGGGCTGATAAGTCAAGTCATGCTTCACTTCGAGGCCAGACCCAAACGTATGAATCAGTCTATTCTAAGGTAGCTAAACAGGTCTGGGGCCATGTCCTTGGTGAGTTTTAGTCTGTCCCCCAAAGAAAAGCCGCTGCTTTCTCCACTGCTAGAGGGTGCCAGAATAGCATACTCACTCCTTACCCCATCTGTGTTGTCTGCACTGACATCTAGGCGATCTTGCTGATCCATATCTGCATACAACCATGCTAGGATGATTTGTGTGTTAGAGTCAGTTGCTCAACTGACTGTGACACCGCTGACATGAACCACCAATGACATAACAGACCAGAGCAGCAATCAAAACGGCCATCAGAAATTTGCATGATATATGGTTCAAGCAACATTGCAAAAGGCTTGTCAATGACTACATGCAGCCAGCAAGCAGAATGCACAGCCAGCACAGTCTGTTTGCTTGCTGCATGCACTTGTTGACAAGCCTTTTGCAACTTCTAAGGTACAAACAAAGGGAGCCTCACCGTCCACAATGGGGGGTCTGCTGGTGAGGCCGCCCCCCGAGCTGTACCCTCCACGGTGCTTCTTGTTGCCTTTGATGAACTGCATCTCCTCCTGTTTGCGCTTCCTATGCCGCCTGCACTCCACAAACAGGCCATGCTCATGCATGCATACCTACAAGATAAGCAGTCTGCAGGCTGCTCATGTGCAAAGGCATACAGAAGCACCTGAGAACTACATGCTAAGTAGGCAAGCTGGTGTCATGTCTTGCATTATGTCTATAACATGCATGCATACATGGATTGCATCTATCGCACACAATGTACAGCAAGCTGTCCTGTTTTGTACCTTGCTCTGTAATTACAGGCTTGGCCTGCTCTACTGGATGCGCAACACCAAATGTACAAGTGCTTAAAGCGCACTGCAGAATGCGGTGAGCTTCATACAAAGTTGTGGAGGTGCACTTTCTGCTGTGCTTGGTAGCAGCCAGGCACTTGTGCAGGTAGTCCACCAGGAGCGGCACAGGGAAGGGGTCAAGGCGGGGCTGGTAGCTGGTGCCTGTCTTGGCTGCACTGGCCTTGCGCTGCTTGGCCTGCTCCTCATGCTTCAGGTGCTGATCCGCCCCCTCTGCAAAAATGCGCACCACCTCTCCATGCACCTGAGGACACACCACACCAGGCTTCATGACAACCATGACACCAACCGCTCCATAGTAGTGTGTTGATATTGTTTTACATTACTATATTATACTAATGACTGAGATGCAGGCTTAGCCGGCAGGGATCAGGTGCATGCAACGCCAGTCAGCTCCCTCCAGACAGGCTTGTGGGTCTCACAGCTGCAATCAATTAGCACTTCTGCTGGGTGCTCTGCATTTGCAACAGCAGCTAGTCTTCTAGCAGCATCAGTGTGGATGATGCAGCTGAAGCCATGTGATGAGTGAGGTCAAAGCTTCGGTTTGTCTGCTGCTCTGACCAACTTCAAGAAGCACTCCATACGTTTGGACACAATGAAGCAGCCTTTGGCAACGTAAGTCATCACGCTGCATGTTGCACACTGCTGTGCCACACATGGTTTTCATTCAAACTACTCATGCTGCATCACAACAGAGTGGATGCAGGCTTCACACGGCCTTTGAGCATCCTGTGTTACAGCTCATCTGGCACTATCACTGCCAGCTGCACAGCATGATGCCGGCATCTCAGACGGCAGCAGCCAATACTGTATACAACACATAACAGAGCAGGACATCAACAAGCTGCAGGCCCAGCTCTCTGGAGCTTGCAAAACACGGCGTCACATATCCTTGCAAGACCTGATGCATGTGACTAGTACTGTCAAATCAACAGTGAGGTGTAGCAACCTGGGAGTCAATGTCGACTGCCTTGAGAAGGAAGGTGTCAACACAGGCCCTCCAGACGGGGTCCCCCAGCCCCACCTGCTGCTGGGGGAGCAGTTCGGCCATCCTCCTGGCCAGGGTTGCTGCAAAGGCTGCCCACTCTGGCAGGGCCCTCTCATCCAACAAGCTCAGGGCCTGCATCACACCAACAAGGCCTTGTGGAGTGCAAACGTCGGCAAACCTGTAATTTGAATGAGTCAGCAAATACTGCTCTGGCATGCAGAAAGCTGAGCATATGTATAAGAAGCAGTTGTATCTGTAAGAGTGATATGCATTGTTGTCCGCCTATGAATTGAGTGACGAGTGTGAGCTGTATCTTGCCAGCTGTGATATGTCTGTGATTGTGAGCCATTGCTGCAAAGCTGCTGACTGCTGTTTTGCTTGTGTACAAGCCCGCCCAGGGCTCTGCCACGCTTTCTGCTGTAATTTCAGATGCCAGCAGAAGCCTGCATGACCGTGAAAGACATGCTGCAGGCCTAAGATGTTGCGTATACGGCAATAGAGACCCTTCGATAGCAAAGCCTTCAATGTAAACTTCCTTGCTGCGCAACTACAGAGTCTATGAACCAGTTGGGCTGACCTGGTTGATGGAGGCCATGAGGGTGCGCGTGCGTGCCCAGTCCCTGGCAGCAATGCGCTCCAGGGTGTACATGGCAGTCACATGGCGCACTACCTCCTCCCGCATCAACAGATCCACCAGCTGCTCATTGGGCTCATCCAGCACACCATCTGGAGCACAAGGAATAGCTCAGAAAGAAAAGAAAAGAAAAATAAGAAAAGAAAAGAAAACACTAGACTACGCCTTTCGGCGTCAATTTAATGAGAAGCCAAGTATTGTACCGGGCTGCCCAGGGAAGGGATCACTCACAACATGCATGGAGGTTGGGACGCTGAGTGCCAAAAGAAGGTATCATGCAGGGAGCTGCTCAGGATTGTATGTACCTGACCTTTGGGGAAGACACGTATTGATTGACTGATTGATTGACTGGTTGATTGGATGAGGGAGGCAGTGAGTGAGTGAGTGAGTGAGTGAGTGAGTGAGTGAGTGAGTGAGTGAGTGAGTGAGTGAGTGAGTGAGTGAGTGAGTGAGTGAGTGAGTGAGTGAGTGGGTGAGTGAGTGAGTGAGTGATAACCAACAAACAAACAAACGCATGATGATTTGGTATACCTTATAGATATGCACAAGAAAGACAGCTTTGGAGAGACAAGACTTGTCCTGCACGTACTTAGCTCATCATATGCTGGAAAGCGTAAGTGTTATTATTGATATTATGAAAAGAGGGTCACTCGCTTTGTGCTGGGTGGCAAATAAACTATAGCGTAACCAGCTCAGCCGCAGATAGGCTCAGCAGAAAGAAGTAAATGCTTGGAATTGTAAAGATGGCATTCTTGGTCAGGGCCAAAAGAAGTTTGTGCTTGCTTGGCTTGCAGACAGGTCATGACTGCCAGCATCCATGCTGCATATACACGCAGCCACAGTCAAATGCCCCTTGCCGCAGAGGTGTAGTTGAATGACCCATGTCTGGGCATGCCACTGTTGACGTTCAAGAGCTGCATGCTTTCTTTGCTGCAGATGTGAAGTTGAATGACCCATGTCAAAAGTTGTAAACCCTGTTGACATAGACATTCAGATTCACATCTGCAGCAGTGAAAGCATGCTGCTCTTGAACATCAACAGCAGCATGCCCATCTTGGCCAGAGGAATAACTGTGGATCATGTTGAGGAAAGCAAAGACTACACCTTTCGGCGTCAACTTAGTGAGAAGCCCAAGTATTATATCGGGCTGCCCAGGACGTTGGGCTGCATCGCACCTTGAGCATCATATGAGTCATCCAAGGCTGCTTCCATGGTGAAGCCAATGAGGATGGCAAAGAAGTCTCCCGCCAACTCCATCTTCACTGGTGGGAAGGCATACCTCTTCTCCTTCAGCATCTGACGGCATCCCACTGCCAACTGTACATGCAAAAGAGATAAAGTCTTGAGTATCTTGACTGACTCATCATCATACATGCACGCACGAGACTCCAGTTTCGTCTACATGTGCTGAGGAATGCTGCGCAGATTACAAGATACCTTGACGGTTCATGCACTGCAGCAACATTTAGGCAGTTTGGATCCTGGCTTGAAACTCTCTATACCTGTCTCACACTACATATGCAAATATACCTGTAAGAGGCGAGTGAGGAAGACAAGGTCCTCATCTTCACTGGGAACGCCTTGAGCCTCAAAAATGACTGGCAGCCGGTGCAGCACCTGCCATCATTAAAAAATTTGTAGTTGGAGATGAATCTTCAGGTTATCGGGCTAAGCATCCAATAGTCTGGGCAGAGGCTTTTTGGATTGTAAGCCAGATGGGCAGCAGGTTCTGGGATAACACTTAACCACACATATGCTGCTGACCTACCAGACATTGTATATTGTAATTTGACCTGAACACGCTGCTTTGACATAACTACGCTGGTAAAGCAAGTATGCTGGATCACCCAAAGTGAGGAGAAGACTCTGACTGTGGGGCTGAGCACAGTTAGGACTTGTCTACTTTGCACACATGCACGCACATATACAGACAGACGTGAAAAGGCTCAGCATGTGGCTGGAGTGCAGAGCAATGACCTGCTTGATGATGAGGTGCAGAGCGCTTGGGTCCCGCAAAATCATGCCTGCCTCTGCAATGACCTTTCCATGGTCGTCACGCCAGTCGCTCCCACTGTACAGGGGGCTCTCACCCTCTGAGCCCCCAGACAAATGCTTCCTCTTCTTGCCTCTTCCAGTATCCTGCAGCATATCAGGACCACATGAGCGTGAAGATCCTCTATGTACACTCTTGACTCTCATCACAGTGTATGAGTTTGATAACCAGGGCTGTGTGTGCTACATTGACCTTAACCCAGCTGGCCAATAAGCCAAGAGGTGCTGTCTTGTACATGACAAATCAACAATGTAAATGTGCAGTGATCAAACCTTTGGTAAGACATGTTTCTGATGTTATGTTCTGACAGTATTCCAAGACGCGCAGCGCTCAACTTTGGAGGGCCGTATGAGGACATTAGATTTGCTTGCCTTGGAGTCAAAATCCCTGAAGAATTTCTTGAGGGAGGCCATGTGGGCAGGCTTGAGCACACCCCCCTCCTGGCCCTGCTTGGGGGCGTCCCTGCTGTGGGCAATGGCAGCATCCAGAATCCAGGCTAGGTCATGACATGGGTCCTGCACCATACTCTGCTGTTATCAACAGCTGTGACACTGCATGATATATATACAGCAGAAAGCACTATATATCCATCTTTTACACTGAGATTAGTTTACAAGACAGTATACCTTATGATACAAACTATACTGCACAGCATAGATTGCAGAAACAAGTGTAGAAACAAGCATATGTGCCTCGGTCATCCTGAGGAACAAAGGCGGCTGCTGCGCTCTCAGGTGACATCATGCAGCCATTCTCTGCTGCAGAAGTGGTCTGTGCACAGCTCGATACCTATACATGTTGGCAAAAACAACAGGATTACAGTATCATGACCTATGCAAACATATTTATTGCAGATACTTTAGTCCCTACATAGCACTTTCTGCGAACAGATTACGAGTACTAATTTGTGCACAGACCACCATTGCAGCAGAGAACGGCTGTATGGAGAGATCATGGTGAATCCCATCCATGACTCCAATAATGCGCACCAAAAAAGGGTCAACAAATGGTGTGTTCATCACTTCCAGCGCTTCAGTCTAAGATTCCATGCTTGCACAGCGTACAAGGACATTATCTCTGGCACAGACGTGAATCTCATCAGGACTCAGTTCCAACAAAAATGCACATCGGGCGAGGTGCAAAGTTACGCTTCCATCTTGCCATAGACCTGTTGACACAGGAGCACTGTCAATGCAAGGTGATTATGCCAGGTGCATATACATGCTGGTGACTCTTTAAAACACCTCTACATCTGTCAACTGCAACAGGGGCAGGCAACGCATTCCTAACTTGAAGAAGGGAACCTGCGCAGACCTCATTGGCAAGTTGTCTGAAGGAGGCATTGTCATGAAAGGCCATGAGCAGCTGAGAGCGCAGCAGGCAGTAGCCGGCCTGGTTGGGCCCCACATACAGCCCCTCACTCTCCTTGAACTTGCTGACACACAAATCCATCATCCCCCTGTACACCTGCACCCCCATGAACAGCGTTGCCATGCTGCTGTGCAAATCATAATAACGCAAACTAATAAGATTAATAATAATAATAACAAAAAAAAGTACTAATAATAATAAATGATAAAGTAATAACAATAAGTATTACAATATATACAGGCGTTCCAGCTTCGTGTGCAACTGCTTTAAATTTTTGTCTGGTGCATTTGGCTGCAGCAGACATGCCAAGCAAGATGTGGTGTAAAGGTCCTTTCTGTCAGCACAGCTATTGAAGCTGGTATGTTGGCATCTGCAGGAGCTGTACTGACAAAAGGACATTCACACCACATCCTGATTGACACGTCTGCTGCAGCCAAGTGCACAACACAACAGTGCTATCATGACTGTGTGAGTTTTTGCCAGAGCTATGTGACATCCTGCTGCGCTGAAAAATGCGCACGGCCACACAAATGCTGCACAACAGCCTGCACATTCAGCACGACAAGTGCCACATCTGCGCGCTGTCTACGGGCGTGCCTTTGTGGTTGGCATGTACAACAAGTGAGACAGGAGTGGGAACTGACCTTAGGGGAGCCCCCAATCATGTTGACCAGCTTGACTAAGTGAGCCAAAGTCTTGCGGTAGGTTTGCCGGGTAGGCGGACCTGCATGGAACACCACGTCACGACGTAACAATAATCATAATAATGATAGTAATAACAGATAAAGTAATAATAGTAATAGTAATAGTAATAATAATGATGATGATAGTATTATAATAATGAAACAATCACCAACAATAAATTCGCTTTCCAGCTCATGATGAGCTAGGTACGTGCGGGACAAGTCCTGTCTCTCCAAAGATCATACACTGCAGAGATGCTGCCAATATCAGTTTTCAAGCGCAGTTGGTGAAGCCCTGAGAGCGCTGAAAGCAATGTTTGTAAGGCAGGCGCAATAGCCGGCCTGGAATCATGAACCCAAGTCGCAAGTCTATTTTTCAAAGGCATACAGAGCTAACACAGGTATGCTCCTGTCTTTCCAAAAACGCTTACACCTGCTTTGCCTGTCCTGTGAGGCTTCACAGCAGCAATGCAAGAGAGACCTCTCTTCAAAGTGACAAGGCACAACAACTTGGTCACACCTTTGATGGTTTTGCCTCCCACATCCATGTTCAGCTCCTGGCGCACAACTGCAACTCCATGCAGGTAGACAGCCATCAAAGGAGCTGCATGCTCCTGTAAAAGCTTTCTGTTCACCTCATACACCTGCACCATGCCGGCCCAATTTTTGATACTCCGCCAATTCTGTCAAGCTGGGAATTGCAAGAGGGCGCTTGTGTTGGACAAGCAAAATGTGTATATTGCTGCACGTCTCAACAAATCAGCATAAATATACACTTTTGGATTGCAGTCTGTCTTCAACAATGTTGGCAGCTGTCTTGTACAATGCCGCAGTCTGTCGTTACTTGAACACAATCCATTTGGTTGGATGCCTTAGGCCCAAAGGAGTGACAAGCAATGATTAAAATATGAGGGATCAGCACATCAAGCTCATTCCTGCAGATGAATTTGTGATGTGGTACAGACTAGCATGGCGGATCACATGCACAGGTCTTACTTGCCGCTGCACAGAAGCTGGCAGCTCAGCAAAGAGGTCATGGTCCTCCCCCAGCTCCTGCAGGTAGGCCTCTGGCACCGCTTCCAACCTCTTCAATATGTCCAAAGGCACTGATCGCAGCCCATCTATGCTCACCTGAAAACAAGTATGGGTCAGTCTGCCTTGATCAAGAACACTTAGCTGCTGAAACAACATTGTATGGGGTCTACTCATCAATGCGCCTGTCAGGTACACAACGCATCATCTTGTTCCGTGGAGGGCATGATATGTGGTCAGATTAGCAAAAGTTTGAGCCTGGGCTATGGTTGCGTGGCAGGTGACTTACGTAGGGGAAGGTCTCCTCCAGCAGGGCCAGGAGGCCTTCTTCCTGCATGGTCTCAATTCTGCTGCACAGCACCTGCTTGGCGCTCTCCAGCATGCTGGTGTGAGTCTCCAGCCTGTTTGCACAGTTGCTGCTTTGTCAGTGCCTGATGTGATACAGTGCACAGTATATGATATGTATGACGTAAAGACAGGCATTTGCTTTGTTTGGCAACTGCGACTAATAATGATAACAATTTATACGTTTCCAGCTCATGATGAGCTAGGTATGTGCAAATGGGACTGAAACATGGCAAAAGAGAACATGGCAGTGTTGGCCCTGCTGGAATGCCCTGAAAAGGCAGACAGGACAATCAGCCTTTCAGTAAACGGATACATCAGCCTTTCAGTGGCTTGATGACTGATACTTTCAACAAACTGGGATTGCTGGGACTTAGCCTAAAAGAGAAACGCTTTTCAAGGGTAAAGCTGTATTATGACACAAAGGAACAGAGGCCTGTCATGCATTGTGATGTATGCAGTAACCTGGTCACTCCCAGTTCATCCAACAAGCTGAGCAGAGGCCTGCAGTGGTGGTTGCGCAAGGAGGCCTTCAGCTGAATCTCCTTGATGGCATTGCCCGGATGCTCCGTGTGGCTCAGAACACTCTGAATGGTGCTCTGCCCCAGCTCTCCCACCAGTGGTTGCTGCAGGCCAGCATGACCAGCATCAATTTGCATGAGCTATGTGAGGCAAGGAATATGTCATTTTGCCTGAGTCATGTAAGCCAAGGAATATGTGTTTTTGCCAGTGTCTTCAGAGCAGATGTAGTTGTGGACATGCAGAGGGTGTAGACTTCTGCAGAAGAGTCACATGGGTGTCAGAGTCAGCACACAATCAGCCAAGGCCAAAGAAACAAAAAGGAGCTCAATGTGATCTCCTAGTTTGTGTTGAGCGGTGCAGCAATTGAGTGTTGCTTTAGGCATTGTTGCTATACTGCCACTGCCGGAGCCATCTGGCAGCAACTTGAAGCTTTCAATTCTGTTCACAATCAGTTTTGTTCATTACTCCGCCGCCGAATTTGGAACAACCCATTTAAAATCCGTCTCATGAAACAATGCACAGCTGGTACAGATGTATACATATGCCGCACAGCCCTTGATGATACACATGGAACCCAGCTTGTAATACATATGCTGTGAAGCTCGTGACATGCAGATGCTGCTGAAACACTTCCTGTGTCTGGCAAATTTATCCTGCAAAGCAATCACAACAGCTGCACCAAAGGCCTGCAATGAAAATTTACTCACCTGTGCATTGGTATACTGGGCTTCGCTGCCGTTTAGCACATTGTGCGGAGATCCGCGAGGTACAGCATGTGTTGACTCTGACATGCTCTATGACACTGATGCTTTCGCTGCTTGCTGTTTGCTCTGCTCAGACTTCAGGCGAGCTGCTTCACGCCTGAGCTCTCGTACTACAGCAGCTAGAGCCTGCATTACACAATAGAGTCACTGAGGCACAAGCAACGCTGTGCGAGCTCATGCGTGACTATGGCTACCTCTGGGTTCACTCCGCTCTCACATAGGGCGATCAGGATACTAAGCGTCTCCTTGTCCAAACCAGTGTCCAAGATCTGTGATATCTGGTGAATAGTGTCCAACGCTTCGTTCGCTTCTTGTAAAGCTACATGGTCCATCAGCAAGGCTGATATCTGAAAGGGCCAGGAGACGATGGCGTTGCTGTACAAGTGATCTACACAAGCATCGCAACTTCCTGCGAAAGCGCACAACTTTCCGTCGGCAACTGCTGAGGACTCAAGGTGCTTGCACCAGATGTGCGCGACAAAATTCTGTGTACGTGCTCATGCGCACTGTTCCGGAAAAGTGCCGAAAGCGAAGTGGAACCATAGCGTAGGGTTTTGATTGAACATGGTCTTCGCCATAGCAGCGTGCTTTGCTGCAGTGCGCAAGGTGAACTTGCCAGTAACATGGCGGAACACGACTCACAGCAAGGACACCGATTGCTAGCGTTTGCAGAGCAAGGAGATCAGCAGCAGGTATGAGGTAGGAAGCGCCTACTTCGCTCTGCAGCCCGTGCTGCGATCGTTAGCTAGAGTCTTCTGTGATGCAGGTGGAGGCGCTACTGCGTTCCGGAGGTGACGCAGCATATCACGACCCATCAGATGGCCGAAGTGCGCTCATTGCGGCGGCGTCTGGAGGGCATACGGAAGTTGTGAAGACTTTACTAGCCGCAGGCGCGCCTTGGAATGCTTTCGACCGTCAAGCGAACTGTGCTGGTGACTACGCCCTTGCTGGCCAACACGAGGCCTGCGTGGAAGTCCTCCTGAACGCAGGTGGGCTACCAGAATTTGGTGCTGCCAAGACAGCCTGAAGCACAACATTTTGAGCAGATTTTCCACCAGCCTGTCTTAGGCTGGCGAGTTATGTTGCCCTGTTGCAAGCGATAAAACCTCTGAACACACAACAGCAGAATACATTTTTATTCCTGATCAAATGACCCCAAGGCAGCTGACATTGTATTGTAATGCCAGGTGTGCAAGCTGAATTGATCCTCGGGGCCATTGAGCGCAAGGCACGTTCCGCACAGCCCTCCAACAGCAGCTATTTGGAGCATAGGGTGCAGTACTTGAAGGAGGGTGCACAGCTGGTGGATGAGGAGAGCCAGGGGGTCATGATGGCATGGGAGGGGCCCCTCATGCAGGCCCATGCCAAGGTATACACTACAAGCTGGTGCTTGTGCTACAAATGAACACATATGTGTTGCTGAGCTACAGCTTCCTGATGGGCTGAGGGCCAGCTACAGACAAAACAAGGCAAAGTTTTCCACTAAGGCTTGAATAAGAGGACAACACCATGGCATTGCTTATCATCATGGCCTAGCAAATGCAACCGAGCTGACGTTCATGCAAACCAGTACCCCGACAGTGTGCAGGTTCTTGATGGCAAGTGCTCAACTGCTTTGTCAACCGGCCTGTGTATCCTTGAACCGTAGGCATCGGTGCACCTCTGACCACATCCCTGATGAAGGCAGCACCGGGACCCCTGCTCTAGCCAAAAATTGGATTGAATCCATTCACAGCCATGGCCCTCATTTGTCACACTCATGTTGATGTGGGAGCCTTGAGGGCTCTCAATTGCTGAAGTTCCTTGCATGACAGCCCTTTTAGCTGTACAATGACACATGTAGCATTGCCTTTAGATGTGTTCCTTGCAGTTTCCCCCCTGTATTTGCAGGCTGTCTGTACTGGGGGTGGGGATGTGCTGAATGTGGGCTTTGGCTTGGGGTTGGTGGACACCGCCATCCAGAGCAACAATCCCCGGAGCCACACCATCATAGAAGCGCACCCTGATGTCCTGCGCAAGGTCTGTCACCCTTCGCAACAGGGGGGTTTGTATTGTGCGGCGCACTTACTCTGCCTTACTTTACAGGTCTGGTAATGGTGCAGCTGCATGTTGCAGTTGTGATACCAGTTGCAAAGCAAGCCTTTCAGACAGAGTGGATGCATGGCAAGCTTTGAGGGCCCTGTGCTCATACTGGTTGTGTTTGAATATGATCTGGTGCTGGAGCGCAGCATTGATAATTGCAAGCTTGGCCTTTATGTCATTTCTGCTGGGAGACACAAAAGACACGTGTCTTTTGGACGGAGGCACATGCTCCTTGACACTGCTCCTTGTGCAAAGATCTCAGAATGTGCTTGCAGCTGCCATTGCTAATTCCTCTTTGCCAAGTGCTTCACAGCAAAAGTCTAGCAACACGAGCTTGTTTAGGATCGAAAAAGCGACTGCAAGCTCGCTATTGATTGCAACCAACTGGTCTGCACAGCACTGCTGGCTTTGCTCCTTTTTGTAGGGCTCTAAATGTAACATGTCAAGACTTACGCAAAGACAAGCTGTTCCCTATAGGCTTGCAGTCAAAATGTCACACATGCTGTAAGCATTGGGCTTGCACAACCAAATCTTTGCACTTTAGATGACAGTGCCAATATGTGATGACTGTTGTGAAGCGAAGCTCATATGGACTGCTTGAGCAGCCTGCCCTTTTTTGTGTTTCACAACTTAGCCTGCTGCAGATGAGGGAAGATGGGTGGGAGGACAAGGCCAATGTACATGTTGTACATGGCCGATGGCAAGATGTCATCCCCCAGCTTGGACAGTATGATGGCATATTCTTTGACACGTTTGGTGAAGATTACGAGGATTTGAGGGAATTCCAGAACCAAATGATACATCTGCTTCGCCCCGGCGGGCTCTACTCCTACTTTAATGGCTTGTCAGCAGACAATGTTTTCTTTCATATGGTATCATGTGAAGTCGTGAAATGCGAGCTGGCTGCTAAAGGCCTCAGGACTTCTTTCATTCCCTTGCCCATCAACGTCTCTGATCCAGCTATATGGCAGGGTATCCTCAACAAGTACTGGCAATTAGATACCTACCTGCTCCCCGTAGTACAGTAGACCTCCACAGACAGCGGTGTGACAAAATGTAAAGATCCCAGTGGCTAATTGCTGATGGACTTGCTGATTTTGCATACAGGAGACAACATGGTTGTCTGACTGTATTGTCGTGGATGAAACGGGCATCACACTCAGCAGTGAAACACATTGTGTTGTATGCAGGATAGCATGAGTGACAGAGTCACAGTACAGGCTGGGTGGTATTCAATGCAGTGTCCAACACCTCCTCAGACGGTGTCTGAGACTCTCATAATACTTTGCACCTTGGATTGCCCATGGGTTGGCAATGCATATGCATAGAGTTCAGGTGTAGACACGTTTGATCATATCACACATATGTATGCCATGGGACTCACATTGGCCATACCTGGACCAGCTGGCAGCTGCAGCAACAACCACAAGTACTGCAAAAGTAGGGTACATATAGGGGCTAGTGCCTAACAATGTCAGCCTAAGACATTCTAGAGGATACTGTGACTTGACATCACAGCTATTTGCTACAGTAACACATCATCACATATGAAACGGGCAGTCTGAAGGACATGTATTCAGGACATTCCTTGTGAGGTCAAGTGTTATGCAGGTTGTATTCGTATATGTACACTGGGAAGGGACATGCTGTCATGGTGCTGCGCAGTCACTGTAGACCGCGCTTGTTATATGCACTTTTCCTGATGAACAGTTTCCATCATGATTCACAATGACAAGTCAGGACTTGAGCTTGAAGGGAGCATATCATCATGAGTTGCTGGGGTCAGTCTGCAAACGCCTCTGCCAGTGACACTATGATCTTTGCCAACTCTGCTGGACAACTTAGAAAAGGGCTGTGACCTGCATCCATTGAATGAATGATCCAGTCCCCACCACTCTCCTTCAACATCAGATCCTGAAAAGCCAATGGGAGACAGGCATCTTTTGTACAGCGTATATATGCCATGTGCCCCTTGTAGGCAGATTTTGCCCAGTCTGTGACCAGCCCAGAACTGATGTCTGCTGAAGCTCTGATTGCCATGGGACGCAAGGCTGCAGCTGCTTCTGAAGCCAAGACTTTTGGAACATCAGGTTCGTAGAGCTTGGAAGGTGCAGCAAACATCCATACACCCTTTTCTTCCTATAGTCAGTCATGCAGTCATTCAGCTGTTGCACCTCTACAACTTAACTGGCACGCTTTGAGATGTGACGTATGCCACAATGTGATGCTGCCATATGCAGGCTGGCAGCGTCTTTTGCCACATATCACAAAAGCCGTGTGAGCAAATGGCACATTGAGGATATGAGGCTGACATGCAAGCGCAAACAACAGCAACATGATTGCTCACATCCACTGTGAAGCCTGAGGGCCAGGAACCATTTGTGATCTTTAGGAACGGTTTCGCGTCCCTACGAGACAAGAAGGCAGCTATGAAGACGACGCCCAAGATGCCCCCTTTTTTGCTAGCAGCAGTGCCTTCTGTCTTGCTCAGACCCAGTGCAGCGACACCTCCAGCATATCCTCCGAAGGAATGGGCAACAAGCAAAACATCCTGTCCTTTGTCTATCAACGGTTGCAGAATCTGCTGCTGTAAAGCCATGATGTCATTTGACATGTGACGTGCATGAGGGTCCGGGGAGTCTACACTAGCCAGTTGCGTGCAAGATACTGGATATCCGGCCTGCTGCAAGTTCGCGGTCAGGTCCACGAAGTGGTGAGGCGTGTGACAAGCACCTGGCACTAGCACTACAGTTGGCTTTGAAAGCATTTTGTCTTTGTCCTGAAGCACGCGCGATCCTTCCAACGAGACCACTGACGAGACCACACAGCTTCTACCGGAGCTTGAGTTCTTACCTAATCAACGTCACGTGAAGCAAAATGTTAGTCAGCGGAGTACGGCTCACTGCTACTGATTTATGTCAACGGCTGTAGACAGGATGTCTGCGTGTTAGTTTGGGGTTAAGTGTTGCATTTGCTCCGGCGTTTTCCTGTCGTTGGCAAAGGTGCTGTTGGCAGGATCGTGCGTGCTTGAGTCAGGAACATGCCTTCAAAGCCAACTGTAGTGTTCATGCCAGGTTCTTGTCACACGCCTCACCACTTCGTGGACCTGATCGCGACTTTGCAGCAGGCCGGATATCCAGTTTCTTGCACGCAACTGGCTAGTGTAGACTCCCCGGACCCTCATGCATGTGACATGTCGAAAGACATCCTGGCAGTACAGCAGCAAATTTTGCGACCTTTGATAGACAAAGGTCAAGATGTGTTGCTTGTTGCCCATTCAGTAGCAGGATATGCTGGAGGCGCGGCTGCGTTGGGTCTGAGCAAGACAGTAGGCACTGCTGCTGGCAAAAGAGGAGGCATCTTGGGTGTCGTCTTCATAGCTGCCTTCTTGTCCTATAGGGATGCCAAACCATTTTTAAAGCTCACAAACGGTTCCTGGCCCTCAGAATACACAGTTGATGTGAGGAATCATGTAGCTGTCACATGCGCTTGCATGTCAGCCTCACATCCCTTGATGCGCTGGAAAATCTCATGGCTGTTGTGAAATCTGGCAAAAGACTCTGCTAGCCTGCATGCAACCCACACACAGAAGTACCACATGGCAGCATATGGCACAGTTCAAGCATGCCATGTGAAGGTCTAACAGCTGAATGACTGCACGTTTGACTATAGGAAGACAAGGGTGTGTGGACGTTTGCTGAGCCTTCCAAGCTCTATGAACCTGATGTTCCGAAAGTATTAGGTTCAGAAGCAGTTGCAGCCTTGCGTCCAATGTCACTCAGAGCTGTTGTGGACATCAGCCCTGGACTGGTCACAGATTGGGCGAAGTCTGTCTACAAGGGGCGTATGGCATATATACGCTGCACAAAAGATGCCCAGGTCCCACTGGCTTTTCAGGATCTGATGTTGGAGAAGAGTGGTGGGGACTGGATCATTCGTTCGATGGATGCAGGCCACAGCCCTTTTCTAAGTGCTCCAGCAAAGTTGGCAAAGATCATCATGTCACTGGCAGAGGAGTTTGCAGACTGACCTCGATAGCGCGCTCCCTTCAAGCTCATGCCCTGACTTGCCATTGTGACTCATTCTTTATCAGCGTATACACAATGTCTTTGTTGGAAAAGTGCATTTTACGAGTGTGCGTCAACGGTGACCACGCAGCACCATGACAGTATGGTCCTTCCCAGTGTAGTCACTGCGCTACCCGTGACCTCTCAAGGGATGTGCATGTCAAAAGTGGACTGCCTGGTTTATATGTGATGACGCACTGATTTGCCAACCAGCTTGAGCTATCATAGTATGTCACATCAAGTCACAGTACCCCCTAGAAAGTCTAGGGCTGACAGTGTCAGGCACTAGCCCCTGTACCTACATTTGCACTGCTTTTGGAGCTGCCAGTTTTGCAGGTGCACATGTTAGTTTTGGCTTGAAGTGTACCGTACTCGTATTAATGTTTCTCGATTTAATAATTAATTATTCTGAGGCCGAGCCGACATAAAAGCATTAAATTATTTATTATCGTCTTCCGATGTTCTTTAAAACTATTCCAATATTTTCTCAAATTTTTTAAAGACCGCGATTTTGAGCAAAAGCTTGCTCATGCTTGTGATCATGCTCATGTCACCTTGCAATGGCGGTCCTGCGCTTGCAAACTTGATCGAGCCATTCATTTGGACTTGATCATCATTGTGCATTACCTAGGGCTTTTGCAATGCTCCCCGGTGGTCAATGCCGACTGGATAGGTTCGGTTTTGGGTGCTTTAGTACGGTTAGCAGGTAATTGGGCCGGCCTTGGGACTTTATGCTGTTGTTGTAGCAAGACTGTGACAGTTGCAATGCAATCGTTTTGGACTTGTAAGACTGCTTGATCATCATTAAAGGCATTAAAACGATTCGCCAGTTGTCCGAGGTGCATTAAAAATAAGAAATAATGCAACGAGTATTTAATCGATTAAATTTTATTCTACCGGAGCGCGAGGAACATTAGTACGCGAGGATCATTGATACGAGTACGGTATTGCACTTGCTCAGATTCGCCAATTGTCGGCCAGTGTTGCCCATGGTTCAAATCTGTCGGGAGGACACTCTCATTTTGCCTAAAACAACTGTATGACTTTGAGCAGAGTTGCTGAGGCTATGCCACAACCTATCAGATGTGTTGGTTAATGTAAGCTTTTGATCATTCTTCCCTGGTAATGCGCATGAAAGCCAACACACCTGTGATTTTGAGCGTCGCCTGCCTGACGCTTGGAGATTGGGGTTTAGACACCCAACTTTCCGAGGTGGAGAAGTTACAACATAGTTCCATAAACCACAGCATGAAAGATTCTGATTTGAGCTCTTTGTTAGCGAGGAATGCAGGTCATTAAAAAAAGCAAAAGCCGACACATAGGTCCTGCAAGGCTGAAAGTCAGGGCAATGTGGGCTTTGCAAGCCTAGATGAACCAAACAATAAAATGCTGACCAGGCAGGTCTGCAGACAATGTCTGGGAGCATGACCAGCATTCTGATCCCCAGGTAGCAACAGGGATTACTGTGAGTGCAGTCTGCTTGAGTGGCCATCACAGTGCAGAAGAAAATCTGTGCTGCAGGTATGCTCCATGCTGGACATCTATGCAGTCTTGCCAAGCCAATCACATCCCAATTGAGACGCGGTGTTATCTCAGATTGACTGAGGTAGCATGAATTTAATGCCACAAAACCAGTCCTCCCGACCTAAACAAAGATCAGCTTGAACAGAGTTGAGCAAAGCTTGGTCTGTGAGTCGGCCAAGTCATAGCAAATCTGAACAACCGCCTTATGTTGTAGTTGTGCAGACGCAGCCAGCAACTAGTTGGCATACTGTGCATGCAATCCAGCCAGCTACAATCACTAGCAGACCAATCTGAAACACTGCTGCAGCGCCATAAGTACTGTAAATAAAGCCTCCAAAGAGTCCCCCCAAACCACCGCCCACGCCTCCATACAGACTGGTAAAGACACCCTGCAAGGGGCAAGTCCCACTTTGGAATTCCCGGAGGGATTGCAGCTGCTGAAGTTTCTCACCTTACACAGGATGTACAGTTGTGCAACAAATAGGCTGTGCAATTGGAAATACCTATCAGCTTCATCAAGGCCTTGTTGTGTCTGCACAGGACAGCACAGCAGAAGCCCAAAAATTGTGTGAATTACCTGAACAGTTGCTGCCATGCTAGGAGGTGCGATCTTGGTGCAATGCAGTGTGCCCGCTGGCCAGAAGCAAGCAAAGGTGATGCCGTTGATGGACTCCACAGCCAGCACCCACCACAGTGAATTCCACATGTGCATAGTGGAGTAGGCAGCCTGCATACCGCACTGCATGAAGGCCTGATAGAAAGAATAAGAAAAGACTACGCCTTTTGGCGTCAATTTAATGAGAAGCCAAGTATCATACCGGGCTGCCCAAGAAGGTTTGATAGGGCTATGATGGAAGATGCATGAGTGCAAGATGTAATTGCTCTGCCAGATCAGTGGTCAAGCTTTGCTGCAACACAGATGCTATGACATGACAGATGCTGCCATGATATATCACTGCCTCCATGCATAAGCAGGAGTTTCGACATGCAACTGCAGGATGAGCATGCTTGTTGCTGCTCACCATGCGAATGACACAGACTGCCAATGTGATGTGGATGACTGAGTTGACGCCCAGCTTCTTCAGAATCCAGTTGTTGGCAGCAAAAATGGGCAGCTCCACAATACACGTCACTGTGATGCAGAGCCCCATCAGCATTTCACTCCCACCTGCATCACACTGTCAACGCTGCACATGCTGGGCACATTTGCAGCAGACAGACGCTGCTTGTGCAGACAAGTGTTTGTTTTGCAGCAAAGATCATGCACACTTGTGTTAATGCCATCACGCAATCCCTGCAACAACTCAGAGATGCAGCAGGCATATACAGACATCATCTTGCCTGATCATGACTAAGCAAGGTTGTTCAAGATGCTTGACATTGTGATAACAAGATGCATTCATAATTCAGAGAGGCATTCATCAGCTGGGTGCGGAGGTAAGGACGCCGATTGTACAGTGCACAAAGCACAGCAATCAGCACATTACAAGACACTGCTGCGGTGCATGGTAGCCTATCACAAGAACATAAATTCAAGTCACCAAGCTCATCCAGGTAGAGAAACAGGTACACAGAGAGAATGCCAGTCCCGAATCCCATGAGCAAGGACATGGCAAAGAATGGGACAGCTTCAGGGTTGGCCAGCAGCTTTCTCCACCTAGGCCACAGCCCCACTGCCTGCTCCTCCTGCTCCCTCTGCAGCAAGGGCTGTGACAGAGCATGTTGAGCATGCACCCGACTTGAGCCAGGCTGTAGACTGTGATCAGCATCTGAGCCAGAGTCGGATGCAGCCTCATGGCCTTGCAGGCTGCTGCGCCTTGAGGGCATGTGGACATGGAAGACTGGGTGCGTGGTGTTGGGCTGAAAGGCATGCTCCAGGACCGCCACTGCAGTTGGGTCTTCAATCAGCCTGTCGTGAGTGAAACTGTGGGGGTGGTGCTCTCGTTCTGGATCTGCAGTGATTCGGACCACACACATTTGGTCGTTGTCTGGATGCAGACTCAGGTCCAAGGATGCCCGAGGACTCAGCATGCTGCTCTCTTGCATGTTGTGATGCGCCGGGGCATGTGGCTGAGCTGTATGGGGCGTTATTGACAAGATTGCTGACACAGCTGATTTTGATGCCTCTGCTGCAAGCATGGGTGAATGGCCAGTCACAGAGGACACAGGCAGCACAGCATCACAGTCGCCACTGAGCAGAGGCTGGTGTTGCCCTTCAGCCTCAGAAGTTTGCGCCGCAGCTGCGTCTGTCATGACGTGATGAGCCTCTTGGTTCTGCATGTCACTGACAACTGCTAAGACACTCTTGCATGCATCAACTCAGGCATCATTGCCCTCAAATTGCATTGGTAGCAGGCTACACTTGTGAGCAGCAAATCTCCAGGCATATGAGGTCACTGTTACTATGTCATGACAGTGACGCACAACAGACGTGAATTGGCCAGAGGTTGTGTGTTTATCAGGTCATGAACACACAAAGGTAAAGCAAACTTGGTATTTTGGTTGCATTGGCAACAGATCATACACACAGGTCAATTTAATGTGACAAACTGATGCAGCAAACAGCTTGCACACATGTTGGCTAGCAAGACAGGAGAGCTGACCTGCTGAAAGTGTGGCTTGGCATGAAACTTAAGGAAGCAGACAGGAATGATGGCAAAGGCTGCCAGGGCAAAGTAGAGTTGAAAAGCAGTGTAGATGCTGTATTTGGATACTAGGTATCCAGACAAGGCGCTGAAGATGCCCCATCCTGCTGATGCATACATGCGCTGCTCCCCATAGTGGCCATCCTGAAACACAGGCTGAAGTGAACAGGACAGTTGCATACATCTTGTACTGTGACTGGCTTTGTCATGTTGTGCAGGCAGTGGTCCTGCATTTTGCTGAGCAATAAATGCAGAAAGGGCTGGATTTCTGTTTCTGGGAAGACAATGCAAGTACGGCCATTAGCATGCTTGTCATCAAAGGTACGTCTGACCCAGCAGCTGAAGTGTTTATTGGTGTGTGTTCAAAGGCATTGTGTGCTTTGTCAGAGACATACCGTTTTTGCAGCTGACATGATTGCAATGTCAGAGAGGATGCTGACAGGAGCTGTGAAGGTTTCAGACAGCAGAGCAACCAGACAGACCATTGCAAAAGTGGAAACAAAAGCTGTGCTAATTCTGGACATTAGCGCCAACACTGAAGTAAGGATCAACAGGGGCTTGTGCCAGCTTGTGTAGTCAGCAAAGGCCGCCCATGCAGCGCCTGCAATTAGAAAACTGATCAAAGAATGTTCAGCAGAAGCAGGGGTGAGACCGACATCGCTGCAGCTTCAGGTGCAGAGGGAAGTGTGAAAGGAGGGCACCACGTCACCTGAGGAAGCATTCACCCATGGTGAAAGAGCAGCAAGGATTCCTATTTGTCTCTCGGAAATATGGAGCCGTTTGTAATAGACGTTCATGTATGGCGCAATACACACTAGTCCTGAGTAATATGCCATATTCCATACCTGCACACACTCAGTTGGGCAGCCTGAGCAAGGACCACAGTGGCAGAATGTCCAGCACGGGTTGTATTTCCGGCTTGAAGAAATAGTACCTTGGCCACATGTTTTTCTGGGACGCACATGCTGCGTTTGGATGCAGCCTCTTTAGGATCACGAGCCATTTTTCAATAGGAGGACTCAGGTGAGGTGCTCTTTGTGACGTCACACGGACTACTGGTACGTCGCCGCGGAGTGAATCAGACTACATTGAGGCGCTGTCGCTAATGGCAGTAGTCAAACGCCGTTGCTGATGGCTGCCTCAGCCATCATGTAACAATGCACCGTAACAACCGAGGAACCGTACAAGCACTTAAGCCATGTGGGAGGTTTGAGAGCCATGTGCAGATGGCAGCGGGCGCGGCAGCGTGAGTCAAGCCCAGAACAGGCAGAAGTGAGTCACCTGTTTGGTGATACCTGTGCCGTATAGCAGTGATTAATTTTGCTATGCACTGTCTCACTGTGAGACTCTCACATGTGGACTGTCACAGCAAATCAATGCACGCAGGCATTTCGATTCAGAACGAATGTGGTGGTTTCCCTAGAGAGTGCTCTGCATGCAGAAAGCAAAAGTTTGGCTGTATAAATTCAATGAAGTGAACTTCTTGTCTGTTGGGTCTCAGAAACAACATCTGAGGTTTTTTTTGGGTGGGCCCTTGCACCACATCATCTTGCATTCCGTACCCCAACTTTTTGACATGTTTTGTGCCCTGGTTGTCCCCCAGGACATTTGATATTGATTAATTGATATATCAAGTCAATAAAGAGTCAGATGAGTCAATGCAGCATGACCCAAACATTCTGACTAATTCAAAGAGGTCGTTTTGCTCGACTGATATATAGCCCATATGCGCTGCGCAACGCAGCTACGTCCCACTTTGGCTTGGCGGCGCACAATCTCAAATGCACTGAGGACTTTGCCGAAGAGCCGCTTAAGCTCCGGCGTGTTGTCCAGGTTTCAAGATCAGACGCACCCGTGCCTGCACGTCTTAGCAAAAGAGTTGACAACACAATCCTGGCCATGGACACTCACTTTGTGTAGTGTCATGTTGCAGCAAAGAGAGAGGCCCGATCAAAAGGCCAGTATCAGCTATGGGGTTTTCCTTGACACAGCTCCAGGACCCAGCAAGCTCCACTTTTACATATTTTTTGGCAGACAACCTGACAAAAAAAGCAGTGATCATCGATCCTGTGCTCGAACAGGTGAATATGATAGACCTTGCTGCAGGTGTGACCCTCCCAACTCAAACTCACATTATCACTGTCCATGCTGTTGTGCACCTGCAGGCAGAGCGAGACGCTTCCTTTGTGCAGAATGCTGGTCTGCAGCTGATATACGCAGTCAACACGCACTGTCATGCTGACCATATCACAGGCACAGGTGCACTGAAAAAGCTGTTTCCGTCAGTCAAATCTGTCATTTCCCAGGCCAGTCGGTGTACGGCCGATATGCATGTGGTGCCAGGAGACAAGGTACAAATGCATGTTGAGAGGTTGCTCAACAGCATCTGTGTGTGTTGCATGCGTTTTGCAACAATTTTGTGCTCCAAGACAGCCCACAAGCTGTCTTTTTCAACGTAAATTGTGCTCATGCAGCTCATCTTTGGGGAATCAAGTCTGGATGTGTTGGCCACGCCAGGCCACACCAGTGGCTGTGTCACATATTACTCTCCACAAGATGATGGCGTGGCCTTCACAGGGGATGCCCTGCTCATCCAAGGATGCGGGCGCACAGACTTCCAAGAAGGCAATGCTAGGTACCAAATCATGCAAGTGGTCTCACCAATGTGCATAGCAAGCATGTAATATCCTATTGCATATGATGCAAGCCACCTGTGGTAGGCAGTAGCCAAGCATGTAGTGTGGCGCATTGTCAGCATGCACAGAAGCAGGACACAAATGTGTGTCGTGCTCCTGTGTGTACATCACTGCATAAATACGAACATTTGGGCCTGATATTGTATCTGCAAGCATGCTGTGCTGACTGTCCTTGGGTGGTATAGGCAGTTGTACAAATCTGTACACACTCAGCTGTTCAGCCTGCCAGACTCCACAGTTGTGTACCCAGCTCATGACTACAAGGGCCGAACTAGCAGCACAATTCTAGGTGAGAAGAGCAGCAATCCTCGGCTAGGTTTGTCAGAAGACAAGTTTGTAGAGTTGATGCAGAACCTGGGGCTGCCATATCCAAAGAA
>JAABUP010001107.1_pt1 | contig 57280 bp, 68 predicted proteins | sample 5559201 | NCBI WGS metagenome assembly JAABUP01 (sample SAMN10711887, study PRJNA513373) | rock metagenome | isolation source: Antarctica rocks | place: Antarctica | reverse complement strand
TCGCAGATTTCAAATGGGAGTGACCCATTTGAAATCTGCGACGGCTTAAAGCTCATACTTAGGCTACCAATGATGCCATTGACTGATGTACAGGCGGATGGGTGCATCAGCATCGGCGAGAATGATGAGATAGAGAGTATGACGATGGGCCGCATCTGTTCCTTCTACTACCTGAAGCATCAGACCATGGGCCTCTTTGCCACCAACCTCAAGCCAGAGATGGGCTTCAAAGATGTAAGCCTGTCATGGTCATGATGCATGTGTTTGAGCTGGTGATGGTGCATTGCAACTGTGCAAGCCAATGGTGTATAGTCAATTTGAAGCTCACAGCTTCAGTCAGCATTGCACACACGCAGCTTTATATGGGCAGTGACAGACGTCACTGTGTGTGTGTTCACAAACTGTCAAAGTACCGACTGCCTAATCCCCAGTAGATGTATTTATGTACATGCCAGCCATGGCAAATCTGTACACTCAAATGCTTGACTTTCACAGCAACAGGGAACACAAGCAGTTCAACTGTACGGCAAGACTTGTCTGACTGGTCACGGCAGGTACTGCATGCAACAGGGGTCATGGCTGATTGTTACAAGCTCTCTGCATGCCATGGAAGGGATGTTACAGTCTGTGTACTGCCGACTGCTGCCTGCAGGTGTTGCACGTCTTGTGTGGAGTGGCAGAGTATGATGAGCTGCCTGTGCGTCACAATGAAGACAAGATCAACACCACCCTGGCTGGAGATGTGCGGTGGCCGACAGACACTAGATCTGCAGATGATCCCCACACCAAGGCTAATCTGCTGCTTCAGGTGATTGTGCCACCTGTCTGCTGATCCTGTTTGCTTGCATGAGCATGACACTGCATGACATTTTGTCCTTCGCAAGGTGCTCTGGCATTTGCTGCTGTGTTGTTGGGTATGTACAGCTGCAGGACCCCAGCCGCACTGGTCACATTTCTGCAAACTAGCTGAGGACCGATCTGCAAGTAAGGTATCTTTTGTTTATTTTGTTCCTGCTTTTTACAAAGATGTAGGCTGCACATGACCTGGCTGCGGCATGCATATGACATCTGCTGCATACATATGACTGTAGTCACACTGGATGTTTGACTATGCCATCCAGATCAGGGGTCTGTGCTGAAACATCAGGGCACATGTAATCAGCCTGGCCATTGTTGCAGCTGTCTATACCAATGGCTGAGGCTGGCTGATGCTTTGCAGGCTCACATGAGCAGACTGCCAGCACCAATCAGTGACTATGTGACTGATACCAAGAGTGTGCTGGATCAGAGCTTGCGTATTCTGCAAGCCATGACTGATGTGTCAGCTGACGCTGGCTGGTTGGACACAGCCTTAGTCACCATGATGCTTGTACAGAGCCTCATGCAGGTCAGCATAGTTCTGTTTGTTCCTGATGTCTGACTTATGCTGCCATGTTCGTCTCTGTTCTGAATCATTTGTCTGAAGCGAGTGCTTGACAGAGTGGCCTCCATGTGTGACTGTCTGCTCTTTTGTTCTCAAAAATGACTGTCTGTGTGCATGAGACAAGAGTACTGACTGCTCAGTCCCATTCTGTTCATGTACAGCTGTCTCAGAGATGCAGAGAGAGTGGAGAGCTGTTGTACTGTCCATGGCTGAATTGAGCCTGACTTAAAAGCCATTGCTGTACAGGGCTGCTGGGGAGATGAGTCAAGTTTGATGATGCTGCCGAACATGACACCTGAGGGCATTTCCCAGCTGGCCTCCAAGGGCTTCCAGGCGGTGCCCCAGCTATGCCAAGCTGCCTCTGAGAATGCTGCAAACCTGAGGAGCACTCTGACTGCAGTCCTGGGCAGCAGCAGAGAGTCCAGTGAGGTCATGCAGGTTGGTTGTTGAATCATGCCATGTGCCTGCTGCTTAGTCACACGTCTTTCTTTGTTGCATTTGGGTTTGCTGCATTTTAGTCTGCGAAGATCTGCATGTAGAGATGCGACTGGAGGTGCTTGCAACATATGTGTGGTTCTTAGATCAGTTGATGGACAATATAGGCAAAGTTGTCTATCTTCATATTTGGTAATGCGTCAGCATCATCACTGTGTGTGTCAGCAAGTGCTGAAGGATCTATGCTTTCACATCAACTGAACACTTTGTAGGGACAGTATACTGCAGACCCAATTTTGGTTCTTATTTTGCACTGTGCAAGCAAACTTGATACACAGACCTCTCATTGTCACTTTGTGTGGAATATCCCTTTGCAGGTTCTAGAGAGGCTGCCTGTGGTGGACATCAGATGGCGCCACCCCCATCTAATACAGGCAAAGCCCAAGGGGCTGGAGGAGGGTACCCCCCCTGGGCAGGAGTACCAGCTGGACGTGCAGCTGAGGCGGGTGGGAGGCAAGAAGGCAGGCAATGGTCTTGCCAGAGTCTTTGCGCCAAGGTTTCCTAAGGTTGCTCACAAACCCTACTGTCTGGGTGTCATGTCGCATGTGCCCTGTGGAAACCCTTCACTGGATTGGCTGGCTTATACATTGCGTCTCTGTAAGCATTTGCCATGCTTTGTTTGACACTGCATGTCAGGAAAGCATGATGTCTCTGTGTCAGGTCTGATTGCATGATTGAATTATAGCAACAGCTTCAAAGCACCTGGTCGAAGTGAATGCCAAGTACCCAGTCAAAGTGGCAGACCCGTTAGCTGCCATACGTTCATTTCATTCCTGTGGTTGTCAAATATGGCTGGATACCGGTAGCAAACAAGGGTGTGGTGCTGTTAGGTGAAAGAAGAGGGCTGGTGGTTGGTTCTGGGAGATGTCAACACCCATGAGCTTCTGGCCTTGAAGCGCATCTCCTTTGCAGACCACACCACAGCTCGCCTCACCTTCCCTGTTGTCAACGGAGCAGGCAAGGAAATGGCGGGGGTCACGCTCTTCTTCATGTCAGACTCATACTTGGGGCTGGACCAGCAGTACTTTGTGCCTGTGGTGGCCAAGCAGCAAGGCAACCAACAGAGGCACGGACAGAGTGGCCAGCCGCACAGCAACCAGCAGCAGAGGCATGCTCACACTGGACCACAGCAGAAATCAGCAGTGGCAAGTGAGACAGCTGGTGTAGAACTGAATGGACAAAATGCTGATGATGATGCAGCTGGGATCACGAGTTCAGTAGGTCAGATGAGCATTGGTGAGGCGGGGAGGCAAAGAATGGAGCCAGACAACAATAATTCAGACTTGGCACCCGGTCAGGAAGCAAAACAGCAGACCCAATGCTCGTAGGAGGCGAGGATGAGTCTGTATAGCATTGTCTTATACCAGATGAAGCCCGAATGAATCTTGTGTGCCACATGGGGTTATGCATGCTGTTCTGCAGTGAAGATTGCACAAGCTACTGCCCGTGTCCCTGTAGATCTCTAAAGGTAGATTTTCACACTGTGTCAGGTGGCAAAGCATGTGGAGCATTTGACACCCCTGCAGGACATGTGTGTCACAACTTCGCTGGGAAGTAAGTCAGCCAGATTGATCATACACACGACTGCTGCCCCAACTGTCATTTGACTGTCCAACTCTGACATAAACAAAGTGTGCTTTGCATGCACATGTGGGGCTACAGCTATGACAAAGTGAATTTAAAATCCGTATCGAGTGCAGTCTAGTCTGACTGAGTGCCGCTTAGACTCAACAGAAACATAGTGTGAACGGTGAGCTCATCGATGATGTTGACCGACGTCACGCCTGAAAGATATTCACGCGGTTCTTGCCGCAAATGAATCGATAGGACCTGCAACAGCTGATCAGTGGATTGATGGCCAGTACAGCAAAGGGCAAAAAGGGTCCTGCTCCAGCCAAGCCTGCCTCAGAAACCTTCAACGGATCAGCAGCAGATCTATTGGCTTACTATAAGCAGCGCATAGGTGCACTTCTCGCCCTGCTCCGTTCCTCAGTGCCAGACGTCAAACAACGCTCACACCTGGCTCACACCTAGCGCTTCTGCAGATGAGTTTGAAGCAGAGCGACAGAATTTGCTGGACAAGGTTGAAGTTTGTGCAGCTCAAAAATCTGAACAGCACAAGCTCGAATGGGAGAGCAAAAGACGCGCTGAGGAAGTCAAGGAGTTGCAAAAGGTGACTATTCCAGACCATCAAGGCACGTAAAGAGCTTGCTTGGTGCATCTTCTCTTCGCTCTTCAGGACTAATACTTGTTAAAGTGCCACGCATCATGAGCGTGCATGTAGCACCAAAGCACCCAATGAATTCGTGCAGGCTTTGAGTGATGCGCATACCTATCTCTTTGAGGAGCGGGATAGGTTGCTGAAGCTGCAGTCAGAAAATGACGAGCTCAGACTGCAAGAAGTAGAGGACAGGACAAGGATACGGCATCTCTTGGCAATGCATGGCCCCATGGAGCAAGAAATCACCTACAACCGGGATGGCAAGCCAAACACTGTCACTGTCTACCCTAGACGCGGCCAGGAAAACAATGCCAAGCGAGCAAATCAAGCAGATGCATCAGAGAGGGTGATGAGGACAGTTTACCTGCCAGCAGCTAATGCTGACAACCTCATGCTGAAAGTGGAGTCCTTGCAAGCGCAGCTGAACGAACAGGTGCGCGGCAGTCTGCTCACCATAATTTGTCTGTGAGACAACCAATACTAGCAAAGGCAGCATTTGCAGCAGAAATGACGAGACCTCCGCCTGAGCAGCCTCTCTGTGCACATGCCATGAGCCATACAGCTATGCTGTCTGCATTGGTCGTCCAGCAGACACCAATGATGAATGCGCAGAAGACATCCTATGCATCCTATGCATTGATGTTGCATTATGTGTTTGTCAGAATTGTCGTGTTAGTAGGCGTTATAGGGATCCACAAGACAGGCTGCTCTGGAGAGACAAGACTTGTCCCGCACATACCTAGCTCATCATGAGCTGGAGAGTGTTTTAATTATAATCATATAATTATCATTGTTATCATTAGTACTCTCTGCATACTGTAGCACTCTGACATAAGAACGTACGTATGGTGCAGAGGCAGTTTGCCAATGAGCGCATTGCGGCGCTGCTGGAGGACAGGAGGATCAGGTCCCAAGATGAGGAAGCCCACAGGGCGGTGTACCAACAGAAGATTGATGAGCTGACTCAGCGCCTGAAGCAGACAGAGCTGGCCTTGCAGCGAACCACCAAGGACTACATTCTAGGTGCCTTCTCACAGCCATGCTCTGATACACCGCCTGGTGTTATCCTTACATCATGCACTCCATGGGTTTCAGACCAGCAATGAAATTTGCTACTGAACTTGTGCTGTTGTTGCATTGCAGCAGATTCAAGAACGCAGCATGAACTCATGACCATAGCATCTGAAGCAGCAGCAACATGGATTACTCCATGCAAACGCGCCCTGTGATGACATGATGACAATGCCTATGCAAGTTATGCCATCCTGTGATGTCTATAGGTTTGCCAGACAATCGTAAACTGCATTGGTGTTGCGTGGATTGCATACATGCATATTGCTCATGCTGTGAATTTATGCAGCTTGCAGCTACTCAAGATATGTGCATTTGTCCTTCTGCAGCCAAGAGGGACAAACAGGAAGCTGAAGGCAAAGCTGCGCATGCCAGCGCTGACTTGCAGCAGCATAAGGAGGAATCACAATCACATCTGCAGGAAGTACAGCAGACAGCATCTGCTCAGCTGCAAGAGGCAAAGGACAGCTCTCAGGACAAGATGGAGGGGTACTGCACTAACTTCAGGTGTGTTGGAGCAAACTGAACATCCTGAGCTAGGTTGGTTCTAGTCTTGCCACACCTGCCCATGATGTATGGGTCAACTTCTTGTTCATCCAAATGACATAGACAACAGCAGGGAGTTGCAATGTAGCATTGCATGAGGGAGCGCAGTGTAATACAATGCAATGCAGTTCAATGCAATGCAATGCACAGCTTGGTCTCAAGTCAGTCACATAGCAGTAGATTTATGCCATCTGAGGGTTCTTGATCATATGCAGGCAATTGTGACTGTCACACGGCAACAGCCATGACACATGTCATGCATGCCTCACAGCACAGTTCCTCTGCAGCCCCAATGTGAAGCAGGGCTTCAGCATTGGCTAGTTGGCGATATGTTGTGACTGTGCAGGGCGCAGTTGAAAAGGCGAGATGAGGACTTTGCTGGACTGCAAAGTGTGCATGATGCTGTGAAGGGGCAGCTGGAGCAGCAGAATGGGGACTTGTCAAGCAAACTCTCCAAGGTAAATGTCAAAATTAACTGAGATAATTGTTTGGGCGAGTTGTCTTGATTGAAATGCAACCGAAAGTGCAAGTCATTTCCACCAACTTCTTGTCCATACCACTTGTTGCCTATACTTACCATCCTCTTGATCAGTCAGTGTCTGAGCAGCATTCAGATCTCTTGTGCCAATGCCATTGACTCTGATGTCTCTTGCACATGCTCATGCTGCGTAGGCAAACGAGGCTTCCCCTGCAGAACGACTGCGCACTTGCCTGCAGGCTCAGGAGCAGGTGAAGCAGCTGGAGGTGCGGCGGGCTTTGGATGCAGAAGGTTGGCTCAGTGATGTGACCATATTGCGCAAGCAGCTGGCCGCTGTTGACAGGAAGCTGCACCAGATGCGGCTCATGGACCGACTCCAGGTGGGCTGGCTACATTCTTTGATACTCGTATGTTCTGCTCACATTGTGGTGCTTTACATTAGGCAGTTGTTCATCTATGCGGTAAGTTGTTTTGCAGACAGTGCTCATGTGGGCAATATGCATACAGAGCAGCATCGGCATTGCAAAATGTCATAGGCCATGTTCTCACAGTCCATTCGAAACTCAGAGGTATGATGATCCAGTGAGGAATGCAGTCAGCCTGTCATCCTTGATAGCTGCAAGACACATTTTATTGCTGCCAGTATCCACTTTTAACACTATCCATTTCAACACTATTGGTGCTGATCAATATAGACGCACGTTGTGCTTGTATTTGCTCTGGATAGTCTGAGCGCCCGACTTTGGTCATGTGCAGGACGATGAAAGGCTGGACGCTCTATTGAAAGACCTGGCCAAGCGTGCTCCTGACGTTTTCTTGTCAGTTAGTGACGATACATACAGTACAGTTACTGGCAGTACACGCAGCAATACGACTAGCAGAAGTCCTACATCAGAAGTGGCAGCTGATCTGCAAAAGATCAAGGGTGCCATTGCTGGAATGCAGCAGAAGCTGCAACACACGCAGAAGTCAAAGAAACGATAGCTACAGCTAATGTGATCACATCTACTCTTGTTTGGAACCATTGCTAGCAGGTGCTGGTGTCCTTTTGCTTGTCTGTGTTTTGGCCTGCTTAAAGTCAGGCATGAATGGAGCAACAAAACAAATGATGCAAGACATGAAATTGTAATCAAGCCACTTCAGCCCTAGACGGAATCCTAAAGAAGTGGGCCCAATATCACGAAACACTGTTCTGCCGATGCCAGCAAAGATGACAGCTGGAAGGTCTTCTGGCATCACTCCAAGTCGCTTGAACAGGTCCAGTGTATTCAACTTGTGGGCGCCTTCATAAAACCTGTATGAAGTTTAAATGCTTGCAGCTGAAAATTGCATGTAGCTCCGAGAACATGTCTACAGCATTCTGTGCCACATGTGCTGTGTCTGTCAAGTCACAGAACACATCTTGGCTCAAAGAAGTGCAGGCTTGAGTCAGCAGGCTCATGCAAAACATGACTCACACAAGGCCTGCATGGTCATTGGCCCATGCAGCCTACAGCCAAGCGTGACAGCACACAAGAGCTGCCTCCAATGGATGGGCACATCAGCATGCAGGTTCACCTCAGAGCATATGGACATGATTAACAATTTCAGATGTTACAGCAGCCCAAGCAAGCGCGCGATGATGCAAGTAGAGCAGTGCAGACCTGCTGGAGACAGGGGAGGGGTGAGCCACCATGACATCAATGCCCAAGTGTTTCACCTCTGGGGCCAGGCTAGCCCCAAAAGAGGATAGGAAGCTCTTTGTGGCAGCATACGTGACACCGAAGGGAGATGGAATACAGGCAGCAGCGGATGAAGTGAATACAATGCACCCCTTGAGTTTCTTGTCAATCTGCATCAGGCAGGGACGCCACACTCAGCAATTTAACATGAATTAATAGAAAGAAAAGAAAAGACTACGCCTTTCGGCGTCAATTTAATGAGAAGCCAAGTATTATACCGGGCTGCCCGGGACATAACATGAATTGATACCAAAGTCACATCTGGCACAAGCTCCTCAGATACAATGGGCATTTAAATTTGGCGTGCACGTTGAAAGTGCTTGCCTCTGTAGTGTCTTTGCTTGTGTGTTGTCAAAAGCGAGTTTGTCGTCCTTACCAACTGGCCAAGGAAGTGGTGTGTGATGGCAACTGCACTGGTGCTGTTGCATTCTATATTTTGGAGATGATGCTCGAGCGTCCTGCGCACAAACATGTTCAGTCAGTGTACGTCTTTGCTCCTCGAGCGTTCTGATTCGGCGGCAGCGGCATACCATTTTTCAAAAAAGCCTGTCAGGATGTATCCGGCGTTGCTGAAGATCAGCTGCACGTCGATATCGTCGGTTGCCTCCTTGATTGGTCCCAGATAAGCACCAGACTCACTCAAATTCACGGCGACCTTGAGAGAATGCGAAATCGTAGTCAGCAGAGACCGTTTGAAGAGCAGCCAACACTGAGGTATCAGAGCCGGGCTCAACCTTGCGGAACTGCAGCTTTGGATATGTGGTTAGCAACTCCGTATGTGTGGCGTCTAAAAGATCATCTGGCTTTGCTACGAGCACAACATTCAGTCCTTGGTCGGCAAGTCGTATCGCCAGCGCTTTGCCGATCCCTGCGACGACGAAACTCACTAGTTCGGTATTGAGGGACTAAGAGGAACAGAGGCCAGGCATCCTACCGCTGCTTGACCCTGTAACTAACGCCCATTTTGCATTGTAACGTCGCTTCAGATCGCGTGCCTTAAAGAAGTATGCAAGCAGTGTCTGATGGATCAGATATGCAATCACGTTTGGGCCGAATATTACCAACGCCAGCCATATCCAGAGGCTCATCAGCAGTAGTTCTAAAGCAAGCCGTTAGCGCTCAGACCTTTCAGGCAGACGCAAGAGACGCTAAAAAAACGCGAGAGAAAGGTTTACGAAGCCTAGGAGACAAGAAGAAGAAGAACTATTGAAACACGAAGCGTGCCCATCGACGAATGAAAATCAAAGGCCAGATAGAGCGCAGCAAAACTTGCAAAGTTACCGCTGCTGCTGACTGTGCCAACCCCGCTGCTGCTGTGTAGGTCCGCTCTGTCCCTGTGGATGCTGATGAAAGGTTGAGTTGTGTTCCTGCTTTGGCATCCAGCCATTTTGACCATGTCCACCTGAGGCGTCAGCAGACCCAGTCCGGTCCTTGTATGCCGTCAAATGCTGCCTTGGATCTGCGCGGTCTGGCATTGCATGCTCTGCTTGCTGATGACTTTGTGAGCTATACAATGCTGGCCTAGCTGACTGTGCAGCAGCTTGTGCATGGCCAGGGTACTGCAAAGGCCTACTATGCTGCCCAGAGGGACCTGCTTGCCAAGACTGCTGCTGTGTTGGAGGCCGCTGCTGACCACCATACTGAGCAGCATAGTATGGCTCAGTGTACGGGGCGGAATAGACAGGGCGCCCTCGGCCCCCTGCAGCCTTATGACCAGGGTGTCTGACTGGAGCCTGACTACCCCAACTGCGCTGCTGTTGAGACGGCGGCTGCTGATATTGTGATGGCGGCTGTGACATGGGCTGATGCTGCTGATGATGGTTATTTCTATTTGACTGCTGAGATGCGTACTGCCGCTGGTGATGCCCATTGACACCATTTTGGTGGGGACCCTGGCTTGATCCGTCTGTGGGAGGGGTTGACTGCTGAGGGGGTGGGGGTGGTAATGGTAAGGATGCCTGCTGCTCCTGCCTTCTAAACACCACAGCCTGTGACACAGATTCATTATCTTTCAGTTTTTTTGCAGCATGCAGAGTTGCAGCACTGAATGTGATGAATGTATGGGTCTGGCAGCAGCTAAGTGTTGCTTGGCACACCATTTTTGCCCATGGAATGTGCAGCACTGCGCCAACTCATGTGTCATGTCTGTGCAACTAAAAGCTGCAGGGACAGCCTGAAGAGCAGATTTTTGCAAGGATCTTGCAACTTTTCCCCCATTGTAAGGCTAGTGCAAGTGCCCATGCAAACTGCCTATCATTGATCAGAAGAGCATATGCATGAGACTAGCAGCAGCACCGGCAAGCTCCACACCGCCACGCGGCCACTCAACAAGTCAAAGACAGCAATTCGCAGTCTGAACGAGAGTCAAACCGGCCAAAATAAAAAGATGCGCCGAATCGGGGAATTGAACCCCGGCCTCCCGCGTGACAGGCGGGAATACTGACCACTATACGAATTCGACCCAGCCGAACTGGGCTGCCACTTGGAGGATGAGATTCGAATTGATGGTGAGAAGCTATATTTTGCAAAATATACTCAACGGGTGTCTACTGCCGTCGCAGTTCTGCTGTACATCAAGCTGCGGACATACGGTATGTCTCACATACCTGGAGCAAGTCTTGCTGTGTAGGAGTCAAGCCAGGCCTGCCCACCAGCTGCTGCCCCAGAGCGCTTGTCAAGAAGTTCACTCGAGCTTCATCACCTCCTGCCACATCTTGCAGTCTCCGGGCATTAGCCTGGCTGAGGGTGAAGAAGATTGGCATGCTGCGGCGGGGCGCCCCTCGTTTTTTAATGTCTCCTGCAGGCACCCAGACACCCATGATTTAAAGGGCAACAGAACAGCCCCAAAGGCACATCATATTGTTTGAAGGCACTGAAAGCACAGATGAAGTTGCATGATGTGATAGGCTGCCCCAGCCTGTTGATGTCACCCAGGCAATGAGCCCTTTCCATCCTGGTCAGCACTTCTGTAACCACTCAAGTAAGCACTCACTGAATGGTGCCAAAGGCTCAGCTCACAGATGAAGTTGCATAGATGAAAGCGCACACATCATGACCCTTTGAGTCTGTAACTACCAAAACAAACATCAGCACATTGCAAATCGGCTGCTTGAGTACAAGCAGCAGATGAGCTTACCAACATCCAGTCTGATCAAGGCGCAGATGAGCTTACCAACATCCAGTCTGATCAAGGCGTCATTGGCAAAGTCAGTGTCTGAAGGGCCCATGACCACATGGAAGCACCCAAACTCTGCATCTGGTGGGAAGTCATCATTATCAAACACCTGCACATCATAAGCCAAACCACATCGCTGCTGATGCATGCAATGGGACTACTGCCATCACAGCTGAAACTGGGAGAGAAGGCTGCAACAGGTAGCTGGCGAATCAGATATTAGAGGATTCTGCCTTGCATGCCGAGTGAGACACCCAAAGGCGCTCAATATGCTGTGATCATTTCTAGCGTGTCTGTTCTCAATTGTGCTGACAATACGTTATGGGCTGGATGGCAAGAGCTGAATGGGATGCTTGAGGAGCCCACCTGGCACTGCACTTGTATAGCTCATGCTGCAATACTCTGATGACTACCCCAGCTATTGGGGCTGCATGGCATACCTGACTCATCTGATGTGCCATCTGTGCCGCCCCAACAGCCCTGTCATCAGCCTCAGGGTTGTCCAATTGCCCTGACCCCAGCCTAGGGCTGAAGTCTGGGTCCAGGGAATGCTCCTGCTTGACTGGGTTCTGTGCAGCTGCAGCTGCAGCAGCTGCCAACCTCTTCCTCTCCTCCTGCTGTGCCTGCTGGTGCTTTAGACGAGACATTGTAGCGTCCACGTTGGCTGCCTGCATCAGAACACAGGCATGAAGTAGGGACCAAGATGCAGCATTGAGGGCTGAATAATGCTACAAGCAAATAGAGAAAACAGCGTTGCATTGGAGAATCTATGACAAGCAAGACATTGATAGACTGACAGCAATGCAGCTGTGCCTGTGCACTCATCATGCAAGCATTGGTATGGTTCAGTTGCAACACACACAGATAGCATCAGGCCAATGTTGCCGCAAGCCTGCCAGTGATGATGGCACGCCACCTGTGTAACCAGAGACAAGACACCCACCCTGGATAGGACGCGTGAGCTCACTCAACACTTGTTGGTTGAGTGACTCCTGCATTGTCAGCACATTGGTTTGTGAATGAATGCTGCTCTTACATACCTCCCTGAGGCCAGAAGCAAAGGCTCCATGCATGGTGGCAGGAAACTTGCGTGTGGTGCCCTCCCCAGCAAAGAAGAGCCGGTCACCAATGCTCTCTGCCATGATGTCGTAGTCCTCTGTGCCTTGTGAGCCTACGCCCACGCTGCTGTAGGAGCCATAAACCAAGGGGTCCTCACCCCATCTGGTGCAACATGCCTGTCCACAAACATACAGGCAAAGGTGGACAGGCAGTGTGATATGTGCTGTCTACCACATAACAGGACTGATTGGTAAGCGTGTTGGGGTGTTTGAGCACTGAGGCTAGCAGTGAAGAACACCATGCTGAGTCGTGAAAATTGTGAAGTCAGCATGATCTTACCTTACAAGCAAAGTTGATGACACCACTCAAGGCGTACCACAAAATGTTGCTTAGTCATGGCACTGAGCAGCAGATCAGCATGCAGGCTAGAAAGTGAATGCAGCTTGCCAGCAGGGCTGATGCGGTCCATAGTAAGTTGCCCGTGACAAAGCTGGGATCTGTTTGATGTATACCACAAAAGCAGCGCAGCCTGCCTTGCTTGGCATGCTGCATTGACCCACCATAACATTACGTCACATGCTAGCCCTAACACATGGACCTAGTGCAATGACAGGGGACAGTGTCTGCTGCTGCGAAAGCTGTAAAACTCACCTGCAGGGGGGTGGGGACTGAAATGCCCTGGGGCTCAAAGATACCCCTCAGCACTGTCATGGCCTCTGCTACTGCTTCACCAGCTGGCACTTTCTCTATGGCCTCTGCAGCCTCGCCAGACACCAGGGCTGCCAGCAGCGGCCCTCCTGCAGTTCACTTGCACAGGTCAGAATGACAGCTCTAGGCTGTATAAGAACGCCGGTCAATGCAGGTGGTAAATGTATGGTGTGTACTTGTACAGCTTGAGGCAGTCAAGCAGCTGGCAAATTGACAAATTTGGGTCTTGTTCACAGGTCTTGGCTAGTGAGCAGCTCAGCTCCTTAGTGACACAGCAATTGGTATATGAAGTGCATATGTAAAGTCAAGACCTCCACACCTTGGCATTGGTATGAGTGGTACAGAACGCCCAAAGAGTGTCTGCCAACGCATACCTGAGATGCCAGAGTAGCTGTAGAAGAGGAAGAACTTGCCCCTCTCCTGGGTGGAGGGCGCTAGCCGCCCAAACATGTCAGCACCACCCCAAAAGTCCTGCTCAAACAGCATCACCACCTGTACCAATGTCCATGTGTCAAGCCAGTGTAAGTGACAGCTACATGTAAATGCAAGCTGAGCTCAGTCACCACTAGCTGAGCCATGCCAGAACAGGATCTCACCAGCATGACAGTGCTCGCTAGCTAAGTTTCACGCAGCCTTACAGTGGCCCCTGCTAAGAGCAGAACTTGGTGTGAATTGCGCGTAGTAATGCAAAATGGCAGCAAGAGATGGAAATGATTGCGGCGGCAGATCTAGGCTGGATCAAAGTTCTGACCTTGTTGAGCACGCCAAAGCCCAGACGCTTGATGGCTCCTAGCTTGCGCTCAGGCAGTGCAGGGCTGAACTGGATGCCACCCCTCTTCAACACCCCAAGGGAAGCTGTCACGATCACTGCATCACCTGCAGTACATGTGCACATGATGATGCATCATGCCCTGAAGCACAAACAACAGGCAGGTTTGCAAGCACGGCTGCACTGGATGCTGCATTTGAGCAAATGGGCACATCAAAACTGGATGCTGTTGCAGGAGGTACACAAGAACAGTAGGCAGAGCTTGCAGGCAAGGACAAGTCGGAGACTTGCACAGGGAATCAAAATCTCAGCATGTCAATGTGCAGGAGCCCATGTCTGTATAAACTACAGTTGCAGTCTCAGTGGTAAGTACTGCACCTGCAATGACGGTGTTGCCTGCTGTGACTTGCACACCCGCCTGATCATACTTGACCTCCTTTACGACATGGTTGTACAGAATGGGCAGTCCCTGTGCCAAAGCCTTGACCAGCCTCAGATTGCACCCTGCATGTGCCAGTCTGCTGCTCACACATGTGGGACTTTACTGATGCCTGTCTGCTGCTCACACATGGCTCTTCCATACAACCAAGCAAGGCTGCAACTGACTTTGTTCAGCTTTGCTTTGGCATAATTTACATGCTTGATGGTCCTGCAGGCGCACATGCCTTTGCTAGCCTTTCGCATATGGCAAGGCTGCTTGACCAGAAAGGGTCAAAATAAAGCAATGTTGGGAGAAGTCTGACCTGGCAAGAAGCAGTGGCTGCCCTGGATCTCATATGGATCATCCTGGTCCCAGCTCCTCATGGACAGCGTGCGCAGCACAGCAGCATTGGCAAACTCCAGGTTGGCCATGTGCCAGTCCAGCAGCTGCCGCTTCAGCTTCCTCACCTCGGCTGACTCAGCAACAACAGGCGCCATGGCATCCTTCAGAGCTTCCTCAATGGCTGCCTTGGCAGCTGTCAAGGCATCTGAGCTCCTTTCATCTGCTGAGTCTGTTCTGCCCAGATCTGTTGCTCCAGAGTCTGCTGCTGTGGCCTGTGTGTCACCTAAGGCTGCTGCTGCAGCTGTTGACACTATGGCCTCCGCTGCAGCAGATGCCGCAGCGTTTGCTGTTGACTGTGTCACATTGATAGCAGCTGCATCTGCGCCTGTATGGCTGACAGGTGGCGTGTCCTCATGACGGCTGGCCAGACCTGGCACAGCTTTGAGAGTGTCAGTTGTCTTGTGTTCATCTGTGTTGATGCCATTGGGCAACTCTGCATCAGACCGAACTGCATGCATTAGGCTCTGCTGAGCCCCCACTGTGTTATGCTGTCCGTTCTGCAAGGCAGCAGCATGTTGATTTGCAGCAGGCAGACTGCTATGGCCATCTGTGACTGGTGCTGCTAGCATTGTTACATTAGACTTGTCACTGCTGACAAGATCGCTGGAGCTGTTCTCAGCTTTGCTGCTTGTTGGCAACAGAACGCCTGGGCGCTGAGGTGCATCATCCAGCACAGATGCAGCTCCCTGTGTATCTGACACATCACTTGGATCTTGTTTCACAAAGCCATTGCCTGCTGGGCCATCCAGCACATGGGTGTCGGTGGATACATGTAAAGATAGCTCTTCAGCATTAATCTGAGCACTTTTCTGCTTGACATGCCTGGCATCTGTGGCGCCATTGACTGCAGGCTGCATATCAGGTTCTTCAGCAGCTGCTTGATCTGTCATCTGGGCATCATCTGCAGCTGCCATGTCAACATCGGTTGACATGACAGCTGCGAGCTGGGTTGTTGCCTGTTCAGAAGCAGCTTCCGGGGCAGCTTCCTCAATTTGTGCCCCTGTCGCATCACTTCCTGCTGGATCCAGGCCAAGCTTCTTCTTTCTACCTCGCTTCTTGGGGGGTGGAGGGGGTGGGGCCACCTCCATTGTGGCCCACAGGGTCTCAAGGGCTGTGCCTAGGGAGATGTTGTCTGCAACCTCCCCCATGGCATCACGGTACTTGCTGCACTCATCAAGCAGGTCATTCCACTTCTTCTCAACCTGTAGAGATCAGTCAATCCATGTCTGCCTATGAATTCTACACTGATTGCGCACGCTGTCAGCAGCATGATGCCTGGCAGACAATTGACAAACTTGGTAAGGATATTGTGTACAGATCACGAGCTGTCATACAAGGGTCCATGCACTGCTCAGCAGTGTAAGCTAGCAGGTGAGCAATAATGCTGTTGCACACAACACGTATGCTATGCTTGCACTATCAAGCACATGCAGCGTAAAGCGGCGCAGCAATGTGATGTCAGGCTCTGAAACTCGCCTCTTGATCAAGAGCTGTGTTTGCTTCCCGGCCATCATCATGGTACAAAGGCACATCAGCCTCATCAATGACATGCAGAGGGATGTGCAGCTGCTTGGCAAGTACTGCTAATGGATTGCCATCAACGCCTGTCAGGATGCTACCACCCAAATCTGCCACAGCAGACACATCACCACTCTGCATGTTCAAGCACGTCTTGCTGTTGAACGCTAGTCACAACAGGCCGCGTTGTCTTTGAGGATTTACATGGTAGATCATGTAGCTTAGTACAACATCATTGGCAGCACCATTTCAACGATAGCTTTCAGGTGCAGCTGAATGCACTACCACTGGCAACATCATGTTGACTCATGCTCAGATGTAGCTGCATGAGATATCATTGGCATTGTCATGTCAGCTGTTCCTTTTTAAAAGAAGACACAAAGCAGCCAGTACTATTTGCTCTGATGGAATGTAGGCAGCAGACCAGAAGCACAGCCAAGCTGCTTTGCCCGACTGCACAGATGCAATTGGAGACCAGCTTCTACGTGCATCGAGCAGTGTTATGCAAAACAATGATGCACAATTCATCTGCATGCATCAAAGAAGAATTGGACCTTTAGCTGCTTGGTATATACCCGGCCACCTGGCCGGCCATGACCTTCAACTATGATGACTGTGTACCCAAATGCATCCAGCTGACGAGCTGCTGCCAATCCTGCAAGTCACTAAGCGTAAGAACAACACAGCAAGTCCTTGTTTTGTTGCAATGGTTCTATGCAGCGATGCAATGCTGCTGGTGACTGGTGAGATCAGAGTGACTGAGCAGTCCTGCATGTGTGCTGCATTGCATTTCACTTCATGCAGGGTACAGGAAGCTGTGCCCAGATGTTTTGAGCCATGCTGCACACATGCATGCAGCTTTGGGCAGGCTTGCATGCAAGTTGCTTGAGTGGGAGCTGTCAAAAGAATTGTGCACACTGCAAATTTACCTGCCATGCCAGCTCCAACAACGATGACTGTGCCTTTTGGAGGCTGATCATGGTTGCCAGTTTGCTTTGCAGACATACCAGGCGCAACTCCAAAGTTGATGTAACCAGTCTTAGTTAGGAAACGCCATGCAGCAATGGCATATGGTCTGTGGGCGTATCCCACAGCAGCAACTGCTTCCTTTTCTGTCAAGTACCTGATGTACCACTGCATTGTGATGAGTATACCTGTCTCAGCACACAGCACAGCTGGACAGCGCATGTCAGCCTACCTGGACACATCTTCACGCCACTTTGCTACCACAATGTTGCGCACCTGTCATATGCACCACCTTTGTGGAGATGTTCTTGCAAGATAGATGCACATCGCAGGGCCGCTGCTTTAGGTCAAAATGCAACAAGCTATGCAAAGAGCCACTAATGCCTCACCTGCACATACACTTGCTCATGTGCACCAGCTGGCAGCAGATCTTCCTCCTCATCTAGGATGGATTCCCCGGCATTTACCACAACAGCCCAAGCTGTTTCCAGCTCAAGATGAGAGGCTGCAATAGAGGGTACAGTGGCAACATAGTCCTCCCTGGCCCGTTTGTATGGTCTTTCATCCAGCTCAAGATTGTCAAATTGTACATAATCTTCGTTGTAATTGGTAACATGCCGCTCTCGCAGGTGCCGCTTCTGGTTAACCTCCTCAACAGCTGCAAGTGTCTTGTGCTGCTGTGTAGATGTGTCGGTGCTTTGCCTGCTTAATTGACGCACTGGATTTGCAGGCGCAATTTCCGCAGCTGCAATGGTCATGCTGCTTCGGTCAGGCTGGTACCCCGCAAACTACGTCGTAGGCACAAAGATCACAACGTAGCTCTCGCTACAACCTGAAGACCAGGCGCATCGGCCGTGTTCATTGCACGAGACAAGTTAAGAAAATACAGACATAATTTTTAAACGTGCAACACCGCAACAGTTATCAAGTCGCTTGTACAAAGCTGTCTTGGTTCACTGGCATCGTCATTTTTGCAAATCTAAACCCCGAGGCAAGCTTCTTCTTCTGGACGTCAGCTTAAATGCAAATAGCCAAGGCTTCCCAGATTCCTCAAATGGCACCCTAGGCATCATGGAGGATACCCAACACGTAGTTTTCCCAGCGCTGTGTCACCTGTGCAGCACCATAGACCAATGTGTCAGCAGGTTAGCAAATGTGAATACTCAATGCTATCTGAGCAATGATGCACACTGAGCAGTACACTGCCAATGTGCTGTGTCCTGATTGTGACTGACAGCAGAGATATGTGCTTGGCGCTACAGCATGAGCACACGACTGAAACCACAGCTTGTCTGCATCAATGAGCATCACCTGGAGGTCTCCTATGCTGTCAGGGTTTATCCGGGCATGTAGATTCTCAAGCACTTGATGAATGCGCTCGCGCCGCTGATAACAATGGACTGCAGAGTAAAGCCAACCGATATACGAGCCCATCAGCCTACAACAAAGTTGCACTAATCAGTGGACCTACTTGCACAATGGCTATCACTTGGGCTGATCACTGAAAACCATGCAGTATGACAACCACAGTTCAGTCTGTGGTGCTGGGGCAAAGGCACCAGTACTGGTGATACCCCATGCAATCCCAGGTAAAACCAGCATTGCTGGGATCTAGTATGCAGCGCGCACATACAAAGTCTCTGGCAGCAGTAGAAAGATAAATAGTTACCTGCTGGTCCTGGGACTGAGAGACAGCAGTCGCCTGATCTCGGCTTGCTCTGCTTTTGCTTTCAGCTCAGTTGCCTCGCCTGGGTTGCGCTTGCAGTCAAGCCAAGGCTGCTTAGTAGCAGTTCCTGCTGACAGACACAGCATAGAGTCAGTACTTGCATGTACCTGACAAGACCCATCAATGCTATGTGCTATCTGAGTTTCTGAACTGCAGCAACATTTGGCATACTTTGACACATGCACTGCAACTGGTGCAGAAGCCTCGCAATGATGCAGCTTCCGCTAGACAGTGATGCTGCTTGTTACCTGTGTGAACTCGGTTGAAGGCAGGAGGAAAGCTTAGCAAGGGAGAGCCTGTTTCAGGCATAGGGAAGCTAAAGTCATCATTGCTACCTGAATCTGCTGGAACACGCTTCCTCTTCCTTGAGGCAGAGCCTGTAACTTGCCCACCTACAGCTAAGCTGTGGACAATGTCTGCGCTAGCTCGGCTGCTCTGGGAAGGCTGTGCTTGGTCAGTGTCAAGATCCTCCTGTTCAAAACCCATCACTTAGCATCCATCACGCATAAGAGACAAATGTCTTACAGCACACTTTGCTACTTGTAGCACTTAGCATGCCCTGTAGCAACTTTGCTGACTGTGGATAGTCTTTGTTCCTGACTGACAACACCCAAACAGATCAGGGGTGGTTTGACAGGTCGGCCAGTAAGCAAATGTGTCTATGGCTCCACATTGCACACGATATATGCAGGTAACGTAATGTGTGCAGCAAGTACTACATGGCAGAAAGCTTTGGCAGTTCTGACCATAATCATGACAGCATCATAGTTTCTGCTGGGGTTGATGAATTTGTACAGCTTGTCTTGGATGTCCACCACTGCATGAGACACCTCTTTCACCAAGCATTCTTCAGTTCCATCTTGCCCTGTAGCCATCTGCAAGCCAAAGCTGCTATGTCAATTTGAGCAGCATGCTTACATCAGGCAGCTCAGGTACATGCTTGAGAAGTACCTTTGCATGTTTGATGTACACTGCATCACTCTACCTAAATAGTGATGCAGTGTCATCTGCATCATTGTGAGCCTGTCTGACGTCAAGCTGGGCTGGTGAATGCAAGCTTGGCTGATCAGACACACCAACTGCCAGGTCAAATGCTGAATGTTAGTCAAACTGTACAAGACTTGCAGAGGTGTAAGAGGTGAATAGCAGTTGCTGACCTTGAGCAACAGCTGAGGCAAAGGGATGCCCTCACAGTAAGGCCCTGTGTAGCTGTCGTCAAGCTCCAGAACTCGACGCTTCTGCTTGTGGTCTGCCAGCCGAGCAGCCACTGGCTTAGCAAGACTTGCTACACAAACGCCAGACTGGTCATTGGTGCTGGTCTGTGTAGCCTTTGCCAGCTCCTGCAACAGCACTCATGGGGCGTTTCTCTGCACAAATGAGATCACCACATGTTCAGTGAAGGACAGAGTAAGGTCTCTAGGGTCAAGCTAGTAAGCTTCTCTTGCGGCGCAATGCACTGCATGCAGCAATGGGGGAGGCTACCAACCTGCAGCACGATCAGCCTTTCAGGCAAACTGCATTTGCACACAGGGCACACATAGCAGATCCCAGCAACTTGCTCCCCATCTTTGGTCAAGCAGAAAGGAAATTTCTGCTGAAGACACCCACAGCATTCGACAGCTCTGTGTGGATGGTCACATGAGTGGCATGCCTCACACCTAGGAGCACCTGTGCCACGTCAAGCAAAACTAGCTGACTTTCTCAGGTTGCATCTGCAAGCATGGCTACAGGACTGACAAGGCACTGACAGTCCTACACATTTGCCAGACATGCATACTTGCCAGGCAAGGCACAGCACAGCATGACATAGCATGGCAGAAGCACAGCACAGCACAGCACAGCACAGCACAGCACAGCACAGTAAACGTTGAGGCTGGAAGCTACATTGTTCTGGCTATACCTGACACACCAGTGTCATCTACACGGTCCAAAGACTGCACGGAGGTGACCTCATGCGGCTTGCTTCTATGCCCACCCTCATGAGCCTCAACAAAAAATGGTGTGTGACATTGCTGCAGGCTGGCGGGGCACAGCCCCTTGTACACGCCCATAGACGCATCTGCTGCGTGCATCTCCAGTTCAACTGCTTCAAAGCTCCCCGGGATTGCAAAAAAGCCCGAATCAGGTTTGAGGGCCTTGGATGTGATGATGTGCAAGAAGTCAGCAGGCATGCCAGCTAAGTAGCCAATATGCACAACCATAGCTTGGTTGTATACCTCCACATGTTTGACTTCCACATAAGGAACACCACACTGCTGGACAAGGGCTATCTGATCATTGAGTTGGAATGTGAACTCAAGTGGGCCGCAGCGGTGAGCTTTGGCTATGGCAGTGGTCAGGACCTTGCCAAGCATCGTGAGCCTTGCCAAGCAGGGCACCAAGGCGCTGGGGACAGTGCAGTCAATGAGGAGGCAGCTGCCAGCGGCGTGCATGTCCAGAACCAGTCCGCTGTCAAGTCCAGGTAAGAGACGCTCACTTACGTTAGAGATGTGCTCCCTGAGCTCAAGCGAAACATTGTGTATGACCTTAGTGCTGAGGCCACTGCATGACATTTTGCCTCGGATGCTGTGTTTTGCTGGCAGATGGTCAATGGCTGTAGTGCCTGCAGTGTTCAAACACAGCAGTTCATGCCATGGGATTGCCCCGTCCATTGCATCATAGGTGAGCTCTTTGAACCAAAAATAAATAAATATATGACCGAAGACACAGATTATTTAGAAAGTTGGCATGCGTATCTCAGTATAGCATGCAGAAATTTGCTCACTTTGTATTGGGTTCATGTGATAGCCACTACTACCTATGGGCATTGCAGTCAGCCAGCAAGGTGCAAGTAGATTACCATGAAAGCTGCTCTGGTCAGCGTACTCACAGCCGTTGAGGTCCCGGCTCATAGCACCTCTGAGGGCTGACTCATCACACGAGTTTATGTACTCCCAAGCAGCATGGCGATGCTCTGATGCTGCAAATCCGGCGTCTGACCGGCAGCAGCGCATCAAAATCAAACTGTCCTCATGGCTGCTCTCTTGTACTGGCTCCGATGCTGGAAGTTGTGTGTTGGTTACCTCAGTCGGGCTCCTCATTGTGCTCTTGGAATGTGCTGCAAACCCCTGCGTCAGCTTAGGCCAGTCAAAACACAGAACTGAAAACCTTGCAGTGCAGATGTGCAAAAGCTGAGGCAGCAATCAATACAATGGACAGTGTCTAGACACAGGTAACACCCAGTGTTCCATACAACACCTTCTGTGCTGATGCAAACAGAACTCCAGGTTGTTCAATTATGTCCGAAAACACAGTTTGTTGCCAGATGCGCACTCTTTTGTTAACGACTGACTACCTGCTCAACCCAATTACTTTTGCTCCGTGGCAGCTGGCAGGTCTGTACTCTGCGGGTCTCTAGTCGATCAGCTACCGAAATATCTGACGCGATAGAGTCGTCCGCAGAAAAGTAGGTCTACTAAGCGCAGCGATTAACGTTGTACAACATGTTAGTTCAACTCTGAGGACAGCGGCAGTAAAACGAGCACCATCTTAGCGCAGACGATCTGGCAACCTGTGCGCGAATGTTACGAGGTTGTCGAGACGTACCCGTGGGTGCCGCAGGTGGCGTAGCTGTGCCCGAGCCGGACCTTATCCCTTTCGTGCTCTGCAGTACTTAAGGTCAAACTTTAGATGCTGGGAGAATCCAGGCCGCGGCCCAATCCACAGCCGCAACGGAAGTGTCGAGGCCGTGTGCATGCTGGCGTCTCCCTCAAGCCTCACGTTCAGTTTGTTCACGCGCGGTAGGTGCATGAGCCCTCAAAACTCAAGACCAGTCCAGTGAAGTAAGGCCTAGACTTCTGCAGATCCACTTTATAAAGTCCTACCTAAGCAAGAACAGAGGAGCGCATTCATCGCCTCGTCAAGAAGTTTACGCTCGACCTCAGGACATCAATCTTGCCAGGTAAGTCGTTAGGTCCGTGGAGATGCAGAAGCTTCGCGCGTCAGTGTGGCCAAGTGCGTTGTATGCGTGCATGCATGCACGGGTTTGGACAAAACGCCCACGTTCCATTTGAACGCTTTGCGGAAGAAGAGAGTTGTGCCACGCCTGTCAAGCGTTCATGTGTGACAAACGCACACAATGCTCTCTTCAAGCTGCTGCGCGATCAGTGCCCTGACCTTGCTATGCGTTGCAGATCAGACCAGTTGAAGAGGTTATTTCATCGTTGAGGCTGCTGTCAAGACATACGACCCTATGGATACGACAGTTCGTTTTGCGTTCAAACTGATGGTACCAAAGAGGACGAACCAGGTAAGTTTGGTCATACTGACGAAAATGACTCACGTGCGCATGCAAAACCTAAACACACGTTAGACAGCAGAGCTGCATTTGCTGTTATTGACTGCTGACCTTTTGTCGCAGCCTGAATGCACTCTGTCAATATCATGATGTGCTTTGCTGGCTCCCTCAAAGGAAAGATGACATGTTTCAACTTTGGGCCAGAGCTGATGTTGGACGCGTGATTCTGCAGGAAAAGCCAGCAGCTGCACAGCCAACTTTGCTGCATGCTCCTACCAATTCATCCTCAAGTGACAGCTCAAGTCATCATCGCATTGTGCTGACAGCGGCTGGGCCAGTTTCTCCTGGCTCTCCTGCTGTTGCTGTTGCTGCGCATGACCATGGCCCCTCTACAGCTGCAGAACCAGCAGGGCAAGAGTCAGCAGCAGGCTGTCAGTTGCTCAGCAATGCTGGCCGCCCAAAGCCTGTGTCAAGTAAGCCATCTGCTGCACATGCTTCGTTCGCTTGTGAATATTTATGTATTAAGACTTGCATTGCTTGTGAACTCCTGAACTGAGACCAATTTGATAAGCCAATGGTGGCAAGATCTACTGTCAAGCATACTGACAAATTTCATTAAGATATAATGCAGTGAGCACCAGTGTATTGGAACTTCTATGCAGCATTCTTCTGCATGCTTATAGCATAAATCAAGCACCACTGTACTGCAGGAGCCAAGAGCTGCACAGTGTGCCATGAGGTGGGTACCAAGAAGCTGTGGTGCTGCGGCAGCTGTGAGGCTCTGTTGCATGATGAATGCACCACTAGGCTGCCAAAGCCGCTTGAATCATACTGCCTGTTCTGCCCAGACTGCCAAAGGGAGCCTTGGCAACCGGGTGCATGGATTCTGGTGAGTCTAGATGTTACAGCTTTTCGTTGAGTCGACCTGGCCTGGTTAACATTGTCACGCAACCTTTGACAATGTGCATTTGCAAGCTGCAAAGCATGTCATCATGTACAGCTAGCTATGCTGTAGCAGTGGATCATGTCTTTCATGATGGGTCTGCTTAGGCATAAGCTGCTTGTGCTATGCAACCTTTTGCTGCCATGTTTGCTGAGCAGGGCCATTTTTCTCTTCTGCAGGTAGGGGGCAAGGCAGGGGCTGGGGGAATGACCGCAAATGAGCTGAAATGTGCTGTGGAAGAGTGCCGACAGAGCTGTGTGGAAAAGCGTGCTGCAGCTGGCAATGCCGGTCCCAAGACCTATGATGGGCTGCGAGGAGACACTGTCAGTTTCTCAGATCAGTTTGCTCAGGTGAGTGACTAAACATCTCTGATCTATACATCTGACCAGTCAATGCCCTACTAATTGCAACATTTGCAACTGTGCCAATTGTTCCATAGGCTAAATCAAATTACATAGGCATCTCTTGTCTATGCCACTGTGTGCAAGGTCCTAATCTATCAAAATTGACTTGTGCAGATGACGTCAGAGCGTTATGGCCGATTCAAGCAAGTACAAGAGTCAGCTGGTCCAAGACGCACATCTGTCAAGTGGTGCCTTAAAGACGTGGAATGGGGAATGCCTCAATGCCAAGATGTGAGCACACATCATATTTGACCCTGTGTCCGACGTACTCTGTCATGCAGGCAGCTTATGAATCATGTCGAGCATAGATTGAGCATTTGGGCTCAAGGCCGCATACGATACTGTTAGTAAAACTGCCTTTGTGTTGCATGTTACTGCCAACACTGCATATTACATGCTCCAGTCTTTTTGTCAGGTGCATCATTGTAGTCCTTGGCTGACACACTGAGTGATGGCTGTGTTGTATAGGAGGGAAATGTGGCTCAGGGACAGACACCAGCGGTCAATACAGGCTTGCCAAGCACTGAGACTCTGGTTGTACAGACTGAACCCAGTCTAGACAAGCAGATTGCAACATGCGATGAACCAGCAAGTTCTGAACAGCAGAGTGGTGCAGTAACGGGTGTTGATGTGCCAGAAGCAGTGGTGCCAGCCATTGCTGTCCCAAGCAGTGCTGTGCAAGACAGGTCACCAAGCAGGGTTGCGCCAGTCAGTGTTGTGGCAGACAGTGCTGTGCCATGCGCTGCCCAGCACAGCAGCCACAACAGCCAGACAGCTCCTGGCATCATCAGCCAAAGCTACAGAAAGCTTGTACAGAACAATGTTGGAGGCTGCAAGAGAGCTAAGCTGAGCAGCAGCCAAAAGACTCCGTTAGGGCTTGGCTCAGCCAGCCCTCTGAGGACACAGACTATCCCCAGTATGCTCAAGAGAAAAGCTCAAGCTGAGCTGTTGGGTGAGCAGTTGGGCACAGCAAAAAGGCTGAAGGCATGTACAGAGGTGATAGACTTGACTGCTGAGCCAGACACACCTATCACTGCCAGGCGGTCCCAGGTTGCCACTGCTGCACCCTTTGCACAAGACTGGGCTGAGCTGTCAGGCCCCATGCAAAGCAAGGCTGTGGAAGCCACTGTCATGCAGCAAGGTATGTTTTGGTCTGTTGTGGTCTTGCTGTTTGATATGTGAGACAGTGGCCGACAAAACAGCCTTCTGGGCTGTGAGCTTGGCGACAGTTGTACAGGATTTGTGTATATGATACATACCATGCTCAAAAAAGTGCTCACGCATAACTGTGCCTTGAGACATTGCACAAAGACGTGAGCAGTGAGCATGCCTGTGTATCACGCAGGTGGTGTTGATCCTGCTGCTGATGATGATGTTTTGGACATGATCCCTTTTGCGAAGTTGGATGAGCAATGCAAAGACCGGCAGGCCATGCAGAAGTCATGCGTCAAGACTCAGGTGCTGCGCCTCAGGTGTGATGCATACCTCACTCTCTGCAAGTCCTCAGCACAGTCTGTTGTTTGCATGTATGCACGGACTGTTATGCATCCTTGCATTCACGCAACTAAGAAAGCTGCTGGTACTCAAGCTGTTGTTGTCAAAGGCTATTAAGATACTGACTCTGCCCATGCATATGCAGTCTGGGTCCTGTCTACTGCGCCAAGGTGAGTAACATTGTAGCTGGCGGCGGCTCTGCTGAAGCTCTGACTGATAGGATGTACATGGGCTTCCAGGAGACGCTCCGGTGGCATGAGGACCTTACTTCAGCTGAGCAAGTAAGGATGTGTGCCACTGCATGTTGCACAAAATGTCTGTTCATGCTTTTTGAAACTTGTATGTTTGTGCAATTGACATCAGGGTACTAGCAACATACTGCAATCACACTGCAGTGAGTGCAGCTGCGTTGAGTGATTGTAGCTGCATTGGGTGATTGCAGCTGCATTGGATGAGTCATTGCAACACTGTAGTCTGCCCTGGCAGGCAATGCTAGCAGCGCTGCCACTAAGCAGATTGAGACCTTGATCTCAGCATGAAGTGCAGCTGCTGCACACAAACTATGTGCTGGCACACCCTGCTCTAACAGACATGGGTTGTGCTACAGGAGAACGCTATTGGCAATTACTTCAAAGTTGTTTTGGGAGAGAGACCAAGCTTGACACAATGTGAGATAGAGTGATAGCAGAAGATGCAGACCAGCGTTAGCAGTCTGTCTGGACAAGTCAACACCTGAACAATTTGACACCTGGACATGTTGCCTGCAAGCTAGCTTGAATGTAACCTTTACTCCGCCGCGGATGTAAAATGGGCTCCGAATGTGATGGGCTGATGGGATGGAGAAGCTGTACTGCAACAGACATGATAATAAGCCAAATGTGAAGACACATTGTCAATGTATATATACATGTATGGTCCAAATGTATAGCGTGTGAATGTATAGACACAACAGAGTCAAGACCATAGATCATGATCACGTGGTCACAAGCCAACTGCTGTCTTTGTAAATATTTTGCAATAAGGTGTCACCATGAGAGCATTGAAATATTGATGTCCACAAAAACACTGCAAAAGCCTAGGATTGTCCTGTGAGCAAGTAAATGGGTGAACATGCAATGAACTCTTGGCATCTGTATACTGCAGCAGAGGCATAGGCTACCACTGTGACAGCTTCTTGCAGGCATAACTATAAACTACGATTTGATGTTTTATTGTACTAGCATGCTGCACACTCAATGTGTCAGCCTCACTCAAATTATACACAGTTTAACAACATGGTTGACCGGTCTGACAGCTCTTGTGAAAACAACTCTATGTACACTACAGGCGGAGGAAGTGATCAGAACATCAACGCACACAAGCAGCTCAACAACAAAACTATATCGGAAGTTCATTGTGTGTAAGAAGTTCAGCTTCATTAAGACCCAGACTTGAGCAAGGGCAGCTTCAAACTTGTCTTGAAGAACTGCAGCAGCTTGACTTCCACCTATAAGCAATACATGATTGCTTTGTCCTGTCTGCATTAGGCGTGCTGCAGCAGCAGCAAGTTCTGAAGAACCTCATGGACCTCACCTTCTCTGCAGAACTGTTCACAACAATTTGCTGACATCTTTTATGGACAGCGCAAATAAAGCTGTGTGGGTCGTGATTTGAGGATCCCCAGCACTTACCAAGATACACTGGCAATAACCTGCATCAAAGTTTCAAACGTGCTCGAGTGTACAAGCAAATGCATTGCTACTGACAGCAATTGAAATTATGGCCAGTGCACACCTGTTGTCCACCGATGACAGATCCAACAAGACACTTCTGATTTGCTCATGCATTCTTGAAGGTGGCAACGACATCTGACAAGCAAAAAGAATCTTCCAGCAAGATGGCAGAGGATCATGCTGCTGTAGCTGCTCCACAGCAACAGCTGAAGTGCCTGCAAGGCAACATTTAAGTTTAGCAGCAACATTGCAAAACAGAGCTGTAAGTTACAAGAAAAGCAGCCGATATTGTGACGGGCACATCTGCAGCCTGTAAACATCTCTGCAAACCACAGGGTGTGTACCTCCATCTAATGATCCAGATCTTCTTCCACAATGACCACTGGCGTGTTCCTTATCCTTAGGCAGAGTCTGAGCCAGGCCCACCAAAGTGCTTGCTGCACCATGCATAGACTGCGTGTCATTTGTATTCTTGCCACCATGCAAACGTCGTCGTTTTGGTGTACTTGTGCTGGAGGCATTGTCATTAAGCTTGCCATTGAGAGGATGCTTTGCTCTGCTTGGCTGTTCAGCAAACCCTGATGGTTTACCTGGAGGTGCACAAATACCGATTTAGCTTATGAGTAGAGCTATGCTTCCTCAACAATAGAACACACTAAGGACTGCCTACCCTCAAGTTTGTAGGACTCCACTGCAAGATACAGGATCTCTTTGCTGCCATCTTCATAAACAAGCAAATGTTCTCGGTCCAAGCTATTGTAGCTTTGGATTTGAGCAAGCTTCTTTTGCCGCTTGGCAGGCAACCAAATCAAGATTTTCTGTTGCACAACGGTGTCGCCTAGCTTGTGGCACTGCTTCTTGATCCAGTCTCCAAGATTGGCTGAAGTCTTATCAGCGATCTTTATGCTGGTCGACCAGCTTTTGGCAGCTTGTCGACCTGCAAAGCGAAGACAGTGATTCTTTGTGAGCGATTTTTATGCAGAGCTCAGCAGCCATGAGGCCTCAGCAGCATCCTCAGAGTTCTTCAGTCACGACAGCTTGGCGGTGACAAGCTTGCCTGCATGACTCTCGAATTCTCTACACAGCAGGCGTTGTCCACACCCACAATTGCAAGACACGTACACGTCGGTCTGCTGCTTGCGTTTGCGATTCCAGTGGCCCCCTACAAACAATCCTGTGCAGGGACGACCCTCCGTGTTGGTGGCGACACTGAGCATGCGTTGAAAGGACGCTAGATTGCGATACTGAGCAAGCGTGGAAAGGACGCTGAATGTTTCCTCTCACCCTGTTTGTCTCCGCATCTGACATCTACAAGTCCTGGATAATACGTTTCTCCAAATGGATCAAGGCCAAGCGAAACCGAGACTTCCGTCATACTTTTTACACAGTAGCCAGGTTGTGCGAGCTTGGGCTGGGTGGAATTCGACCATGCATGGTGGCCACCCTAGGCTATATCAGCCAGGGTGGAAACCCTTGAATCCGCCTCGCAGCCAGCGCCCTGACGGACAGCGACGCACGCCGGACGCAGCATGGGACAATGAAACTACATGGATATCAATCTTGCGTCTTGCTCGAGCCTGATGTCGCCGCGAATTTGTTGCTAAAAGCCTCTCGAACTGCCTCGCGCAAACTCTTGTGGCGCAAACAGCACTGCTTACGCTTGCAGTCTTGGCTGTGTTTTCCAATCCTCGCAACCCTGTATTTCGACGCAAGCTGCTGCGTATAGTCACATCTCCATGCCTTCAGCGATAGCATGACTTCAGTTGCTGACTATATAGCGTCTGCAGTCACGAACGGTGAGCCGTCCAGTTTGCTTCGACTGAATCTTTCACGAAAGGGCGACGTGACATATTTGTCACCGCAGAGCAAGGTCTGACTTTCAAGAGCAACAGACTCTTCGCCAGACGAACTATACCCGGCAGTGCTGGTCTGCAAGCCAAGGAACTTTCTTGGCGTGTCAAGGAGTACGATGGCAGTCGCTTTGGAGCACAGCCAGACCACCTGTCCCAGGCTGAACGACTTGTGGCACGTGGCAAAGCAGTGCGCGATCTGCAAGCCCTGCTCACAACTTCAGTTGCTGCTGGAGCACAGGCAGTTGATATTCTGAGGGCTTTCAACCTTGCTTGCTGGATATTGCCTGTCGTGGAAACACAAAGCAGTGACACTGGAAACACAGCACAACAGTCAGGAGTGAGTCAGATGATTTGCAACAAAGCAAGTGGGCACCCTTTGGAAGGCTTCTCAGGCTGTTCTGCTGGTGCGGTGTGGGCTGGCCTGCACCATGGCTTGCACATGGCGGTAAGCCAGGTCTAGCACCATTTCAGATATGCCAAACACTGCCGCACATGTCTGTTCGAAACACTTGAGCACCGTACTCTCCATCTGTAGATCGTTTCAGCAAACCTAACTTGCTATTTCTTGCAGATAACACGCTGGCTCAAGGGGCAATACAACAGGGTCAAGACAGGCCGGTCAAACGAGTATCAGCTGGCTACATGTGCCATTGAGTCGGAGAGCTTCAAGCAGCAGCAGATGTCTGCTTTCTTCCCACATTTACATCAGCTGCAAGTGGTTTTTGACTTGCTTGACACACACAGCCAACAGGACTTGCTTGTAGTACAACCTCAAAGTGGACACATGGTGGATCCAGCCAACTTCAGCCATCTAAAGCTGAATGATCACATTACTAACGCTGCGCTGAGGCTCTGTGAAAAGTTCATCATGAATCCTGAGGTACTTCCTGTCCAGCTACCTGTCAGGTCCAAGCAAACAACAAGCTTAGACCTGACTTTGGAACATCATGTGATACGGTGCCACATTCATGGTCCTGGAGTGGGCGTTCAGCATATGGCTGAACAGGGCTTTCTAAACATTCAAGAAAAGCTGGACATGACTCAGCATCAGCTGATCAAGAATGAGGATGATGTCTTCAACAAGATGTGGCTAGAGGGACATGCAGGCTCCTTGCTGCTTGACCTAACGCTTGACACAGCTTTTTTTCCAACCATGGCTGAGCTTTTGATAGCTGCCAAAGCACTCTGGATGGCCTTGCAGCAGGCTTTGCCACAAGAACAGTTTTTTCCTGGGGTTGTTGGCTACACTATATTGCTCAATGACCACTTGGCAATGGTAAAAGAATCTGAGCTGGCAAGCACCAGGCTGCAGCATGTCCCCAAAGGCAGTGTGCCTTTGATCACCTTTGCTGAGGCTATTGAGGACATGATCGAGATCCAGGGCGAGAATCTGCTCAGCTCCACTGAGTACAGCGCGCTGTTGCCTGGCAACTTTGGTAGCTTTCCTCTGAGGATAGTGCACAGGCAGGACCAGCCATCTGCAGGAACAGTTTGCCTGACCTTCCCTGAAAGCCTCAGAAGCATCACTGGGGCAGATGTCCAAGTGGAAGCATGCAATGGACACTACAAAAGCGTTCAGAAGCCTGTGACACATTCACGAGGTGCTGCAGGCGCTGCCCAGTCGCAGGCAGTGCAAATGCAACCACAAGCTCACATGCTGGTCAGGCAGATGCCGCATCATGCCCGGTCACCTTCAGTTCAGCTCATGGTGAATGCACAATCTTGATCTTACTTGTGACTGTCCTTGCTTGTAACTATCACATGTTGTGGCCAGATTTACTGATACGGTCATCAGCTAGTCCATGTTGTGGTGCAGTCACTACCCTTGTAGTAAGCTAAGCTTTGAGATGTTGCAGGATGCTACTGAAAGCACATGGCAGAGCTCAGGCAGTCCTGCAATTCCAAGCAAGCTGTCCAGCCAGCAGCACATGTCAGGACCGGAAGACATCGGTACAGGGAAGGCACTGCTAGGTACTTGAAATGTTGCATTTGCTTGTGAACCTTTGCTGCATCTTTGCAGATGCTCTTGTCTGCTGGCAAGGGGTTTTGATCAAGCACTGCTGGCCAGAAACTAGCACCATGCACACCAAGGAAAAAATAGAAAAGACTACGCCTTTTGGCGTCAATTACAATGAGAATTCAAGTCTTATACCAGGCTGCCGCCATGCACACCAGCCTGTGCTCATGTCATGTCAGTACTTGGGAAAGACTATTTCTCACCCAGCTTGATGCAGCCTTTGTGCATATTGCTATGGATATATTGTATTGCAAAATATATGCCTGCTTGCAGGCAGCAATCAGGACAGCTTGCCTGATGATCAGCAGCCATCTCTGGTGAATTGTGCCAGCTGCCAACAGTTGGTCCTGGAGGGCAATGCCTTGCATAAGCTTCCAGCCCTCGAGAAATACGGCTGGTTTTGTGACAAATGTCAGCAGCAGGCAACCCTGAGAGGTGCCGTCCTACTGGTGAGGGATGCCAGCAATGCTTCTGCTCTTGCAACATCAATGTTTTTGATGATACTGCCAGGCCACACCACTGATTCTCTTCCCTCATGCTCTCAAAACAAACTCTATGACCTTGCGATATTCCAGCACAGCAGCTGTGGTTGCAAAATTTATTTGGTCACTGCACATCTTGGGCTGCTGTAAGTCACCAGCATGAGCCAGACCAGGTGCTGTGTACAACACCGCATTGTGCACACAGGTGCTGAGCAAATTTCGAAGAAAGGGAGCCACTTTTGCAGACCTAAATACCAGGATAGAGGGCTATCGCAGATCCCGTGTCAGGGCTGGTGGAGAGCATGGGTTGCTTGGGGGTGCCATTTCTGTGAAGTCACAGCTAACATGGGTGAGCAAGCCATCCATGCATTTCATGAATGCATTGATAGGTCGCGTTCAATCAAGCTTTGTCCAGACATATTTGGTTGCCCATTTGGCAAAGCAAACATGTGCCCTAAAAAGCATGCACTCAAAGCTTTTTCTCTGATGGCCACCTCACGCTGGCGTCCCTACATCAATGTTGCCTGTATAGACCCAATGCTTGTATTCTGCTCCTGACTTGCAAAGGTGATGTTGCTCAGATGGTTGACGGCCAAGATGTAAAGGGCATGGACCTGCCAGCTTTAGTGGAAAGGATCCCACACGAGAACAGACGCTGCATTCTGTACAGGCTAGTAGACAAGCCAGGAGCGGCAAGTGGCCAGCAAACAGTATGTTGTCTGTCCAACACCCATTCATTGAACAGCCGTTTGATGCATCAGAAGCCACCTGCAGCCAGTCTCAAATGTGCTGTCAATGCGCTGGACTCCTTGTGTCGTTGCCTTGCATGCTGCAGTCATCTGCTTGCTTTGTGATGGCGCCTTCATGACTGTTGATGGCATGAGCAGTCTTTTTATGCAATCCATCAAGCGTACAACTGCTAGAGTGGCAAGTTCTTTGCTGCTCAGATGGAGCAAGGTGTCAAGTGCATGCCTGCAACTGACAGCTCTGAGGAATCAGGAGACAACAGTGGTGCTGCTTCACATCAGACCAGTGGTGTAGCAAGTGATGCAGACAGTGACGCACACTCAAATGGCATTACGAATGCACAGGCTTACCAAGCCAAGCTTGGTAGGAGCCTCTGCAGTGGTTGCTTCAGCATGTTCATTGGCGATGCAGTTTTTCTATGCGTCATGCTTTTGTGCATGAACAGCCATGCAAAGCATGGCCTATGACTCTGGCATGACATGCTGCCGCAAGCAGTTCTGAGAACCTTCACACCTTGATCTCACATCAGCCTACTTGTTTCACAAGCATATGTGCCAACATGTGCTTGCAGCTCAGTCATCGCAGATCATGCAAAGGCTACTTAAAACTTCAGCAGATCATCACAGCGTTTACATGGCGATGTACCACATTGCTGAGTATGGAATACAGCATAACAGCAGATCATTACAAGTGCATACAACTCTTGCTACTGTCAGTATGCTGAATGCAGATAGGCTGAAATGCTCCAATTGCAATGCCACTGGACATGAGGACACCTTCCTGCTGTGTGACAGCTGTTCCCACGGTTACCATGCAGAATGTGTGGGGCAGGAGCTGCCTTTAACACGCTTCTGGTGGTGTCCCGATTGCATTAAGCGTGGCCTTACCATAAAAGGCTTGATCGTACAGGTATATGCGCCTGGCTGACCGTGTGGTCTTGTGACCATAGATTAGGGTACATGAGCCACTTTTTGCGAGCCTCATGTCATGCACCCGCACACATGACTTCATGTAGTTCATTGAAGCATGCAGCTTTCTACATGCTGTGGTCTTTACACTGACAGCGCGCTTGACCAATTTCAACACCAACCCTGCACTGACTAGCAAGTGCTCCTTGCAGGTATTGGAGGAAGCAGGTGAGGAGGGCTTGACTTCTGCGGAGATCAACAAGAGAGTCATTGATCGGCGCCCTCGCGGATGTCCTCCTCACTCAGTCAGAGGCGAGCGCTCACGAGTAAGCAGCTTCACTGAAGCTCATGGCAAGCAAAGCAATGTCTGCATCTGCCGTATTATGTTGTGTCACCAGCCCTTTTGCAGTTCTCTCAAGCTGCTGAGAACCTATCAGTGTCTAGTGATTGCTGTTTTGTTGTAAACTTTTCGAGTCATGCTTGAAGTCCTGTTTGTGACAATGACAACATGTGTGCAGCTGGTGAATGGAGTCAGCGGCAAGATGGCCAATGGACGTCCTCTGCTGGTGTGTTTTGGGGAACCACCTGGCATGTACAAGCTGGCGCCAGATCCAGATTTCAGTGCACCTGAGACTGTGTCAGCATGTGCAATGGCAACCACTGGCCACACACAGGATCCACAACCTGTACATGTCAGTAACAATTTCACTGCTGCTACTGGCCCTGTGACTGGGGCAGTTGTGCAGTCATTTCTGGCATCTGACATGGGCAGATCTGCTGCAGTCACAGCAGTGGCAGCAGACCAGCTGTCAAGCGTAAGGGCGCAGCATGCTGTCTCTGGATCAGCTGCTTTGTCAGCGGCCTCACCTGCTGGTAAAGCTTCCTCTCCAGCTGCCACAGCAGCTGCCAGCACACATGGCATTGATCCTAGTTACAGACGTCCTGTATGGTCCATATTCGACAGATTTGGCCCAAAAGCGCCTCACAACATGAGTGCACGCCTGGCACCCGGACAAGGGGCAGCAAGGCCAGATGCTCTCAGACAGGAAAGGCCGGTGACAGCTCCTGATGCAGGCCCAAGTGCAATACAAGCCCCCAAGTCTGCTTCTGTGGGGTTTCAAGACCCAGCAGCACCTCTGCCTCCAGTGCTTGTGGCAGCTTTAGGTCAGATAAGCGCTGGAAAGGCTGCAGAAGCCATGCTGCACAGGCCTGCATCATTGCAAGCTCAGCAAAGCAGCAGGACAGAAGGGGTCAGAAAATCAATGTCTGAGCATGAAAGGCTCAGACCAGGGACAGAGTTGGGCATTAGCCCAATGGCAAGCACAGCAGGAGCCAGGAGCTGCACAGGCTGCCATGAGGTGGATGCCAGGAAGCTGTATTGCTGCGGCAGCTGTGAGGCTCTGCTGCATGAAGACTGCACCACTAAACTGCCAGAGCCGCTTGGCTCATACTGCCTGTTCTGCCCAGACTGCCAGAGGGAGCCTTGGCACCAAGGTGCAATCATTCTGGTGAGTCAAAATGTTGCAGCTTTTTATTATGTTGATCAGTGGTGGACGCCACACAAACAATGGCAACATTGCATTTGCATGCTGCACAGCATGTGATCATGTACAATGAGCTATGCTATGTTACACAGTCTGTTCATGATGGCTCTGCACAGGCTGCTTGTGCTGCCTAACCTGTTGCTGCCATTTTGCTGAGTAGGGCCAGCCTGCTCTCCTGCAGGCAGCGGGCAAGGCAGGGGCTGAGGGCTTTACCACAAATGAGCTGAAATATGCTGTGGAAGAGTGCCGACAGAGCTGTGTGGAAAAGCGTGCTGCAGCTGGCAATGCCGGTCCCAAAACCTATGATGGGCTGCGAGGAGACTCTGTCAGTTTCTATGATCACTTTGCTCGGGTAAGTGACTATGTCTGACTTATCAATCTGGCCAGCCAATACTCTTTGCAATGTTTGCAGCTACAGCAATTAATGCATGCATTTACTGTCCATTCAAGTTGAAGCTATGTGTCATAAGCATTTGTTGGCTGTGCAACTCTGTATCATGTCATGACTTACGCATTTTGACCCAGCAGATGACGTCAAAGGATCCGATTATGGCCTGTAATGGCTTCCAGTTCCAGCAAGTGCCGACGTCAGCTGGCCTGACACGCTCCCAGATCAGGTGGCGCCTTGAGGTGGACTGGGGGAGATATACTGAGCAGTCCAGCTCAGCTCACATGGTGTGCAATGTGCCAGCAAGCATAAAGGCTGCAGGCAAAAAGCCTCTTGTGACCTCTCCACTGTGTACAGTTGCATCACCAGCTGAGCCTGCAAGCAGCATGGCCATTAGACAGCATGACACACAGTCCCTGACTCCCTGGGATACACAGTCCCTGGAAGCTGATCTGATTCCTCAGCAGGTCAGCGCTCATCAGGTGTCTGCCAATCAAGCTGAGCTGGGCGGCAGCCCTCAGGCAGCTGTCAGTCATCAGCAGGCCGGCACACCATCAGGGATTACGCGCAACAACAGACAGCAGTCATCTGGAAAGCGTGGCAGGCACAAATTTTGTATCGATAGTGAATCAGATGAGGAGCCAGCACAACCAAAGAAGGTGCGTCTTGACAGTAGAAGGAAGGAGATTGTGGCGCCTTTCAGCCTGCGCTCAACTCGCAAGGGTCCTGATGATGCAGAGCAAGGTGCGTTCTTTCAACAGACTTTAACAGATATGGGCTGCTGCTTGAATTGATTTGGGCTCTTCATGTTGCAACACAGTGAAGATGTGCTCAGTGGACACATGCTTGGCCCTGTCAGGCATGGTACGCATGTGCCTATCTAGCAGAATCACATGGCAGTCTGGTCACGCCAGTGGCAGGCTGACACACAAACTAAGTTCTACATGCCTTCTACATGCAGGTGTTACTGTTCATGAGTTGGGTCAAATCTACACTGGGTCTGGGATACGACGATTTGGTTGCGTTGTCAATAACTTATATCACTACCAATACCCAGTGGGGTACAAGGCGGTGATGCAAGTTCAGGACAGGTCAAAACGCTGCCGAGAATGGACTCTGAACATACAGGTGGTAGATGATGCACCACGCTTTGAGGTGGGCTGCCTTACAGCTAGCAAGCAACGCTTTACTGGTGGCGCATGTAACATGCACCCATTCATCATTCCTGTAGTATCACCATGTGGGCATTGCATGTGCATATGCACAGCCTTTCCTGCCTCAAGCTTTCTTCTGTGAGTTTGCAAGGTGGTGCATGGTTGCCCTTGCATGCCCCTTATGCCTAGTATGGTTGCAGGTGTCAAATGAGATGGGGTACAAATATGTGGCTTCAGTCAAGGCTACAGAAGACAACATGAACATGGGTCTGAGAGGTGAGTGTGTATGTTGCAATGTGTAAGCAGACATGCCTTGTGCTTGAGCAACAAGCAAGGTTAGGAATCTGCGACTCGCGCCAGGTACAACTTGTGCATTGTTGCTGCAGTGCTTGTGTGAGCAATGATAGCACAAACACCATGGACAGCTCTGCCAGCTACTTAAGGCACATTGCGCCTTCACACTAGCGCTGCTTATGAGCAGTTTTGCTCATGATTATTGACCTCAGAATTTCAAAGTCTTTGACAGCTGCTGGTTGCTTGTAGGTGTGCATGACTTTGGATTTGGAAATGACATAGTGGTATGTGCTATTGAGCAGATGGTTGACACAGTGGAGATGCCAAAGTCTCAGGTGGGCATTGTTCTTCAGCAGAAACAGCGGTGATGCACTTGTTCCTGAAGCCATGTTGCAATTGAGCATTAGAAGTTGAGCTCTATGCTCCTGCCAGTCCATGTAAAAGTTCTCTCGATATGTGTCCAGGCCATCTTGGCACGTTTCAGCATGATTGTGATGCTTCTTGCATTATGCAGAGAGACGACTGTGATGAACAGCCGTTGGAAGCAGCTGTTGCTCACACTGCCCCTGTGAGTCAGCACAGCGCTTTGACGAGTCAACATTTGCCTGCCAAGGGTCCCCACAGCGCTCCCATGAGTCATGTTGTCAGGCCTGCCAACATGATGGCTCAGCCTGATCTCAGCATTGGTCCTATGATGACTTTGCCTTCTGTTATGGGTTCAGCTCCCAGGCCTGGTATAGAATCAAGCAGGAGGCAACATGCTCAACAAGAGCAGGGGACAGTAAGCTCACCAAATGGCCATCACCAAGAGCGTGGGACTCTTGGTGATAGGCAGCTGGTTGGCCATGTCTCTGGCCAAGATGATGAGGTTACAAGGTCTGGTGTCAAAGGCAGTGATGACACTGAGCATAAGCAAGATGTCCACCAGTCAGCTCATGCAGCTGGGCCCTCAACAGAAGTCACCCCTGTTGATGACCAAATGACGGTGGCTGATTCCTTGCCAGCTCAGTTTGCATCTGGATCACCTCTTGATGACAAAGGTATGCTGAAGAACTGCACAAGCTGTCGTGTCACTGGATGTGACCTCAAGTTGCTGCTGACCAAGCTTCATGGTGTGGACAAACCTTACAGATGTGTATATGGTCTGACAACTACATGAAGCATGATCGCAGGATCAGTCATTCTCAACAATGTTGCTGTATTGCAGTTGTGTTTGTGGACCTACTGATTTGGTTGCATTTTGCCTGTGATGCATCCAGCCTTTGTGCGGTGGTACCCAGGCTTTGTCCTTTGACAGTGTGGGTATACTCCAATGTGAAGTTCTATTGTGCAATGAAATGCAGACGGCGCTGAGTTGATTCAGTCTGGGGAGCCAAGTCTGCTTCAAAGGCTGCAGAGCATGAATGCGGCAAGTGCCCCTGTGGATGACATTGAAAGCGTGATAACGCAGCTCTTGTCTTCCTTTCCAGAAACGGAGGCGTAAGTCTATGCGGGCTCCCTTGACGTACATTTATTGCAATCTTGATTGATGTTGTCGTCGTTTCTTTTCTTGCTCACGTGAGACATGCTCTGCAGGCTGGAAGGGTCTTTCAGCGGCTGGATGTTCAATATGAGCATGAGCAATGATGATGATCTACAACTGCGCATCAGAGGGGCTTTTGCTGATATGCAGTATCTTGTGAGCCACATTCATAATGCACAGGTATCTATGCCAAACACTTGTGTGGCATCACAGATGTTGGCAACGCGCTAGACAGCATTGCAGCTGAAATCCTGCTCAGGTGCCTCCATACCCAAGCTGACAAACCTTGTATGATGCAGGAAAGAAGTCTGCAGATATTTTTGCAGGCATTGCTCGAGGGGTTGCAGGGGTGAGTCAGCTTCCCAGATGATGAGAATGTGTATGTCATACACTACATACACATGCATTAATGTGATCATGTTCTTCTGCGTTCTTTGTGTTTTTACGCAGGCATCAGCTGTAAGATGCAAATGGTTAAATTATTGTTCGTGATGTGCTAACATGCTGCAGTGTGCATTGCACATTGTTGACCCTTGTACAATCCTCAAGCAGTTGCAAGTGACTCTACAACTGTCAGTGAACCAAGGTCGACTGAAAAGGGCGATTGATATAGCTTCTCAATGTTCATTTGGCCAGTCAATGAGCTGTGTATACATAACGTGCCATGTGCACGCCAACGCATCGCATTTGGCTTGCCTTCATCACAGCACATTGACAGGGTCTCCACGCACTTCCTGTGCTTGACTAGCTAGTATAGGCATGGCAGTGAAACAATTGCAGCCACATGTCTCAGACTGAGTCTGGCAGTAACGCAGAAGCCGATGCATTCATCAGCATGAAATTGCATGTGGTTGATCCACTTTTTGTAATACCATAATGCATGAGAGTCAAGGTCTGACATGTACAAAGTAATTGACGACAGAGCTTTGGCGCAGCTGTAATCATAGATCTATGGTACATCTTCTGTGACACAATGCTGTCATCTGAGCCATGTAAAGTGACTCTGCTGCACACAGCTGCATGGCAAGCATTCATAGCACAAGCACCTTGTCTGAGCAAGCTCAGGCAAAGCCTGCTGAAAGGGCTGGCTGGTGAGATCATTGAGTATACACATGTGATACAGGGGTATAGTAGCACTTAGGCTTTGCATCTGCATCAGTGGTACTGCTTCAGGAACAGCTGAGTGCTGGTCAGCCTGCTGAGCAAATTTGTCAAAAATTGTGCAAAGCTGTGTCATTTACAGCATTGTCTGATGCACTGAGCTTGTGTAACGTGTGGGACCGCAACCTTGTTCTTAAGCGGGCAAAAGTCTGTTGTCTGATGCCCCACCACGATTTTTTACTGAATCTTACGTAATTCTGTTACAGCTTGCCTGGTCAGGTGAGCAGTGGCAAAGTACTCCAGGAACAGCACCTTCATCTGCACACCAGACAGCTGTTTTGCTCGAGGTCCACTGCATCACATTAGCTGTATGATGTGCTCAAGCAACAAGGAATCTATACACAGAACCCTGGTTGATTGAGCAGAAAGACACACACATGCTGCTGATCCGCCAAGGCACAGTGCGTGCTGATTCTAGCAGTTATCTGGGACAGTATGCTCAAACACAGCTGAAAAGCAGGCCAAAGTGCAGGTTTTCCTGCTCAATAACACGATCAAAGATGCAATGTCAGAAAGAGAACTACCTGAGCTATATCGTCTTCCACAAAAGCAAACAATTCAGAGCAACCTTGGAACAGTCCTTTGATGGATCTGGCTTTTTCTTCTGCTGGAAGAGAGCTCAATCTGCCCAGAAGCGCAGGCCCAAACCTACATATCACTCCGGCAAATGAGCTGTGCTGCCAAAGTGGCTTGTGCAAATGAGCTGTGCTGCCAAAGTGGCTTGTGCAAATGAGGAAAATTACACGCCATAAATGTTGTGAAGGGCACAAACATGATGCTACGAATGCTTGTCAGCAGCTGCAGCTGCGCAATGGCAGCGAGTGTTACAGGCATAGGCTTGATGCAGTCTGACATACAATCGCTTTCAAATGCTTGCAGATCTTTGCGCACCTGTTGTTCTGGTTGCTCAGAATCTTTAGCATCTCTGTGATGCTCTTCAGCATGTTTGGTGAGCTGACTGTCTCCACATTTGCTTCACTGAAGACTTCTTTCCAGTCATGGATGGTTCTCTCAGCAGGTGTGTTGGTGGTGCCAGGTGCAAGCTCTGGACAAGGCAATCCTGCACAGTGTGTGTACACGTCAGGGCATACTGAGTTGCAACTGTTGTATTTGCAGCTGCTGTTTTGCTTCAACAACGCAGGAACACAGTGCACACCGGCAACCCGTGACAGCTTGGCTTGCTTGAACACTGCAAAGTCAGATTTGCATGCTTCCTGCTGGGGCTTGTGGCCGGCAGCGTTCCTATCAGAGAGCCTTGCAAAGAATGTAGCAAGACCACATTCCAGGATGAGATGAGGAGTGCAAATCCTGCCTTTGAACAATTCAGCAGGACATCTGCAGGCAAAATGCACACGACGAGAAGCCTCACCAAGGGTGCTGGAGGCTCTGATGGTGTCCGCATTGCCCGACAGAGGCCGAGCCTTGCGAGGTTGCTTTTTGGGCGGACCTTCCCCCTCTGGCTGGGAATACATTGGCTTGGTCTGCAGTGTACAGTGACAAGGTCAGATCCCATGATGTGTCACCTGTCATGTGATTTGCTGCGACAAGCATGTTGGGGTGGGGAGAATGTGACATCCAGCGCTCAGAGGCCTATGGCGAACTGCAGCTGTTGTGAGTGTAGAAGTCTGCAAGGTCATGTGGTTGCTGGGAAAATACAGGCGAGATGCAGACAGGGAAGCATCACTCTGCTGTTTGGCACCATTGCCTGTGACATGCACGGTCTTGCTCAGAAGACACATGCAGGAAAGCATGAGCAGCAGTGAGACCAGGTTGCCGCTCACCCTGAGATACACTTCCTTCAACTCTGCAGGCGTCACTTTGTTGGGTCCCCACAAGACAGGATTGGCTGCGACATCCTCCCATAGCCTTGGGTTGTCATCCCGCCCCCCATGCAGCTCTAAAACTGCAGTCACATACTCATGCAGCGCAGACTCCTGCATCTTGTTCCATGCCAGGCTGCTGCTGCCAGCTGCCGCGGTGCCTGCAGCTGCTGCTGGCTGCTGGGAGGAGGCTGGCAAGGCAGCAAAGTCATCATCTGAGCGGACTAAGTCGGGTGCTGTTTGACCTGCAAGCCACCACAGGCGTTGCTGTCTCATTCAATGACCTATCAGCAGAGGAAAGCACTAGGTAAGATGCCCTGAGCAGCTGAGCCCTGAGACTTGACCAGGAGAAAATGCAATGTGAGGACAGTCTGTACATTGGGCAACACCATCAAGCAGCTGAACTCTGTATATCCATATGCTGCTGCGCACAGTTGCTGTGGCAGGACCACAGAACTGGCATAGCAATCCTTGTCTAAAAGCCTTGTCACTTGTCACTCGCCTAACAGCAGTGTGTATGCAAGATGCTTTGCACCAGAGCAATGCTTGCATGTCTCAACACGATATGCAACTGCAAAGCACTGCTTGTCACGCTAGGAGGAAATAACCAAGCCAGGGGTACAATGAAGGTATAGAACGACCAACCTGCTTGGTTATCTGTTTGCAGCTGCTGCTTGTGTGAGTGAGGGTTTCCAGACACTTCAACAGCAGAATTGGCTTGCATGGGCACCGGCTTGTCACTCTCAGGAGCCCCATGTGGGTGGGCTTTACCATCTGGCAGATGCTTTGACAAGTCTTGTGCGTGTGCACTTGGGCGCCTTCTCTTTTTACCAGGATCTGAGTTGCTTGGCAAGCCTCTTGAAGAGTGTGACTGTTTCCTTGAAAGCTGCTCGGCAGAATAATCTGGATCTGGAGCTGACCCAGATGGTGACTGCTGCAAGCCTTGAGACTGAGACACATCACTGTGGGAATTCTGCTTGTACACCCTTGATGAAAACTTTTCAGCAGAAGCATTCACAGACTGACTGACCAGTCCAACAGATGGTACTTGTGGCTGAACCCATTGAGGGTCTAGGCCTACAGCATCCATGAAGAAACTTGCCATGCGGAATGATGTTGTCAAGCAGAAACTGTTTGCGGAGTCTCAGGCTGGGTTGCAGACACTGTAAACTTACACGTATGAAGAAAATCAAGAATGTAGAGCTGACACACAAAGCAATCGATTTTTAGACGCAAGCACAGGTGCAGATGTCCTCACCCAGATCAGTCCATGACTCAACAGCCAGCCATAGGTCTTCTGCACTTTCATCATCATAATTGATATGGTGGTCTGCCCACTGATCGTCAAAGCTTGCTACAGTGCCGGTGTGATAGACGCCAATGCCGTTATTGTCAGCTGGCCACCAGACCTTGATCTTATGCCCTACCATTTCGTGCCCAATCTCCTTGCATTTGCCCTGAATCCACTTGATGAGTTTTTGGCGGTTCCCATCTTTGTCAACAGTCTTGGTGCTCTCATAGTATTTCTTTGCAGCTTCCTTCCCTGATGTCAGCAACAGGATTTTAAGACAAACCAGCATATGCTCAGCAAAGTCTGAACAGGCTTTGCAACTCAGTAATATTGTCATGCTGAGCTTTTGCTGGTAGTGTCAAGACACAAATCCAGGAGCACCAAGGACAACTTTTGTTCACTGTCAGCTTGCCAATCCTGGTGTGAAAGACAGTCACATAAACACCTTGTAATTCAGCAGCAAACAGCACTACAGTACAAGGCGCAAGTTGCTGCCAAGCATTACGTGATTGAGCAAGCGTGCCAGCTGCAACAAGGCTGGCCGTAAGTTTCCGTCAAGCTTATCATTTATATCACCTCCATGTGCCTCATATTTTCTGCACAATATTCTTTTTCCTAGCAACCCTGGTGTGGGGTCGTCTCGGCACTCAGAACAGCAGCATTCAACCCAAATGTCACTGTCTTGAACCTTGTGCCTCCGATCATAATGGCCACCCATGAAATAGCCTATAAAAACACAGCCTGATCAAGAAGTTGCTGGGTTGGCAAGACCGACACACGTGTCGTACAACAGCAAGTTGCTTGCTAGACTCATACCCTCTTTGTCCCCACACACGACTTTGACGAGAGGCGGGTAGTAGTGAAAGCCGTAAGGAGCAAAGCTGATCATTTGTGTCGTAACCTTAAAAGCTCGTGAGCCAGCTGTGAGCTGACACACGCCTGCTGTTTCGTATCGACACAAGGACGTTCACTAAGACATGCTCGTCAAAGCGCTCGTGACTTGCTGTAACATAAGATATTGTAGGACGTGCCCGTCGGAGGGAAGTGCGTGCTGATCAGTCTTGGACGTTGAGCTTGCTTTTGCTTTCCTCGCTGAAGGCTGGTCTAATCCAGGAGCTGAATCCAGAGCTGAATCAGCCCGGGGGCCCCGAAGCTGACGTGTTATACCCGTGCTTATGGGACGGACCATGGTCAGTCGTGTCGGCAGCATCGTTACGGAGTGCTCGAGGTGCAATTGGCGTTGCAGACATGATGCAAGGTTGCCATGATTCCCTTGGCCCGCCTCAGAAAAGCGCAGCACTCTATCATGAACTCGACAGCCCATTCTGCCCTGCCGGTTCCCCAGTTGCTTTGCGCCGCGGCCTCCGACACAGCACAATGGCAGCAGCAGCGAGAGGACTTGTTGGCATTCATCAAAGCGGAGGACCTAAGGCGCGCTCAGGCGGCACAAGAGGTACTTCGTTGCGATGATTACAGCGCTGCGCAGGCGAGAGCGTAGCCGTAGAGCGAGTAACTTGGGCCAACACCGTGTGATCTTGCAGCTGCAGGTTACGGACCCGGAGCATGCGGCGTCTGTTGCTTCGACAGCTGCACAAGCTGAAGACTCAAAGATACAGAGCAGGCGGGAAGACGCCAGTTCGTACGAGGCTTTGGGCCGTACTGAAACTTGTGCATCTTCTTCCAGTGAGAGCTCTGCAGAGCCAACGAACGACTCGGAAGGAGATGCGGACTACACAATGTCAGCCGGAAACTCTGTAAACGACAGTGGCAGTTCCTATGTCGACTCCGAGAACGACTTGATGACTGAGGTATTGCGACTCTGCTCCAGCCTTAAAGCTCGCCGAGCGGCTTGCAACCGCAATAGTTGTATCCAATGGTTGTTTGAAGTTGAGGTTTGTTATGATCAAGAGGACAGATGTGTAGTGTTGCGGCACATCCTTGTGATTAGCCTGTCTTACGGGCAAGTCGAGACAATTGTAGCCTGTACCACATACCAGCACTACTGAATTGCACTGCATATGCTGCATGCGCATGCTGCAGGGGCTTACAAGGGCATGAAAGTACTCTGCATTAGCTCGCATTAGGCATGGCGCTGCGTGTAAATTGCATAGAGCAGCAACTGCAGGTGATATATGTACAAAGAATTCTGACAGGGCCCTTGCAATGTTGCAGATGACGGATATAAACATTGGCGAGTCAGATGTTATAGAGTCTGACGACATTTTGGGTGATGTCTCTGAATCAGAAGATGGTAGTGATCACGAGGGGATTGGCAGTGAAGAGCCAGAGCTGCTGGAGTACAATGAGGAGCTTTTGACTGAGGCTGAGCAGAACCAACTCAAAGCTGACTTGAAGACTCTTGTCAAGTATCATGAGAAGGAGCAGGCTTTTGGGGTCCACTTAAACCTTGATCTGCTGGGTGGACAAGGATTAGCAAGGTTTGCATGACATCACAAAGTCATAAGTGGAGGCCAAAAATGATTGCATCACTATTTGTACATAGCAAATGTAGCTGCAGCTTCACAACACACTTGCAAACTGTATATTTGTCAAGTAAGTGAGACTCTGCATCCATATCTGTAGATCTGTAGCTTGCCTGGCTACCTTTAATTTGATGTACAAAAGCTGAGTCTACTATGTTCTGTCGTCATATCACATGCCCAGTACACCAGTGTTGCTTGCAATGCAGGGTTGTCGAGTATGGTGGCTCATGGGCTGTTTGCTCCCCTGAGCAATCAGACAAGACTGTAGGAATAGCAGCAATTGGGCTGGTGTCAGCTCGCAAGCACAAACCATGCGTTGCTATGGTGTGTGATCTGAAGAGCAATGCCAAGAAGGTTCAAGAAGGTCTGCAGACCTTGCTGAGGCCTTTTGACATAGAGGTACGCTTTGATATTGCATGCAATGCCTTCACAGCATTGCCACGCAAGAGGCAGCCCATGCATGTAGAATTGTGTTGCCAAACAATGCTTCTGCTTGCAGCTGGTTTGTTGCTTAACACATAACTTCACCTGACATATGCATGCACAGTAACTGAAACAAAGGAAAGTACTGCACCATGTCAAATGCTCGATTATGAGCTTCGATCTATGGGCTACCACTTTCTGGTGATGCAAGCAGATTATCTGAGTTACAGCAATGAACATGTTGAGCTGTGAAGTTTGTGATCTTTGCTGGGCTGCTGTGCAGGTGCGCTATATGAGTGGCAAGCGCTGCTGGCAAGATGCATCTGCATCCATCATCTTCCTTGATGCCTTCCGACAAGGCCGTGTCATGCTATTGATGAGCGCTCATGCAGCTGATATCTGGCACCTGAATAGCTTTCTAGCCAGTCACCGCTTCTCTGGCCTGACTGTCAGTATTGATGAGAGTGACAATGTGTGGAGCTCCTACATTCCTGGTGCCTCTGAAAAACTGGAGTTGACTGTGAGGAGTCGGCGTGAGACCGAGATGTATCGTTTGCTTGGATCCTCGTTACCTGGAAGCTGCAAACCACTGAGGAAAGGCTCGCGAGTGAGGTCTTTAGTCCAGGTGAGCTTGTCCAGCACAAACTAGTGTTTTGGTCAATGCATATGCTGCAGCAACAGCATATGCATTGACCAGCAACAGCATTGTGCTGCACAGCTTGTTATTAGCCATGTGCATGCTTGCTTTACCTTGATCAAAACACACAAGCAAGCCTGTGTGGAACAGGTCGGCTGTCTGAACCTGAGCATGTGGTCTTGAGAGTCCCTCAATGCAGGGTGCTTGTCTATGCCCATGTCACTCCTCGTGTCTGGTGCTGCAAGCTGTGTATATGTCTTGTGTATGCAGCGTTCTGTGTTTGCTGCTCTGATCTTCAGCAGTCATTGATGAGGTTCTCTTGTGGGCATCTGCAGGTGTCAGCTACCCATGTGAACACTATACACTGGCACCAGATGTGGCAGCTGCCTTTCAAGTCCATTGAGGCAGACAAGGACCTACTGGATGAGCGTGGTTATGCCTTGGAAAAGGACATGCTGCACGCCAGGTCCCTAGATCCTGACATGCTGAACCTAAGAAATGACTACGCCATTGACTCACAAGAGGTAGCTTTTATTGACTTTTGTATTACGCATTACGCAAATGTTGAGCTATTTGAAATGATTGCACGAAAGGACTCACATTTGTCAATCAAGCACAGACTCTCCATGTGGCAGGATGCAAACAGCCGGCTTGACATTGTACGGTTGATTGTAGTTCTGTTTGAAACTAGCATGTAATTGGGCTTACAGGCAGCATGATTATTTACTTTTGGGCTTCTGCAGGTGGTCGATGAGTTCAAGACATTCCGGGAGGACCAGAGGCCGGGCAGGCTGATGCTGCTGTGCCTGACACCCTACGTGCGCAAGGACACGGCTATGACCTCATTTGCCATGGCTAAAAGGGTGGTGGAAGAGCACTGCCCGGATGCAGTCTGCCTGGTGGTGCATGGCAGAGGCGTGAATGCCCTGTATAGGGATGCCAGGAAGCCAGAGTACAGGGAAGGCCAGGGGCGAGAGATGCGTACACTCCAAGATTGCCAGGGCTCAAGCAGGGATGCAAGGCGTCAACATTTCTCCAGGTCTCCCAATCTGATGGTTGCACATGAACAAACTGTGGCAAGCCCCAGAGCCTGATGGAACGAGCTGTGCTGCTTGTCTTGCTGCATTGAGCATTGTAATGCTATTGCAGGTGCTTTGTGCTTTGTGCTTTGTGCTTTGTGCTTTGTGCTTTGTGCTTTGTGCTTTGTGCTTTGTGCTTTGTGCTTTGTGCTTTGTGCTTTGTGCTTTGTTGCCTGCGGCAGCAGCAGTTGCTTATGCGCAAGCGTTGCTTGGCCGGCCAACACTGTCTGGTTCAACTCAAGTTTCAACTGCTGATGTGGTCCTTGATGACATCAGCTGTTGCTGCACAACTTGCAGACATCACACAAAGTGAATGGCAGGTTGACCAAGCAGGCTTGCGAAGCCATCTCATGCATCAACCGAGAATTTGGCCTGAACAGAGCCATTGTGGTGATAGGATACAGCTGCATAGGGCGCTGTACCTCCATCAGGTCCAGCAGGAGGGTCATCAACTACATCATAGCAGGCTACCAAAAGGGCAGGACCTGTGGGGACTTGAAGCAGATGCTGATGAGAGGGGCTGGAAGCACTCGAGCTGTAAGCTGTCTAGTCTGTCACTCAAACCTGCAAGCTTGAGTGACTGCTGTACAGCTTGAGTGACTGCTGTACAGCTTGAGTGACTGCTGTACATATGTGTTAACCCTTGCACATGCTTACAGGCTTGAAATATGATGTGTCAAGGGCATGCCATATGTACAGTCAAAAACCAGTGAACTGTTGCTGACAGCTGTCACTTCTTACTGGCTTTAACTTGCTACAGTCTGTCATGCGCAGCATATGACAGCACAGCAGTGCATTGTGTGCTGTACAATGTTCAAGCAACAACTACTGCGGTGTTTGTAATGTGCATCTGGCTGTAGATTGATGCAAAGCACGGTTTGCATCATCATGTTCTAAAAAAGGAATTAATGAGGTTGCTATAGAAATCATTTGAATAAGTGCTCTTGCTGACACATGGTCACTCTTGCTGACACATGGTCTGCATGATAGGTTCGCCAGGCTCAGGGTTACCAGCACATCAGGACTGTTTGCACTGATGAGGACTGGGATGTAGTGCAAAACCTGTACGACTTCACCCAAGACGCCATGAAGTTGGCAGCAACAGGGCGAGTGGAGGATCTGGCTGCTTGGACCTCAGCAGATTACAACATCAGGTTTCTGAATCTGGTGCAGACCAGAAGACCTATGGTGCGTAGGACAATGGGGAATGTAGACCTGACTAAGGTCCATATGGGTGGACAGCCATTGCCTCCTGCTCCTGCTCCAGCCAGGAAGCGCCGCTCAGAAGGTATGTTGCTAGTCTTTACCATTAGACATGACAGTCTTGTGTCAAAATGTGTCAACCTCTCATCCCATGTGGTTCTGTTTTTTGTTGTTTTGTTCCTCAATCGACCTTTTCTGACTGATGTTGGGTGTGCTGTCTTGTCTTGTCCTGTTCCCTTCTACACAAAAAAAAAACAATGTCTGTCAGCACGCCGTATGTCCCTGGCAGCTTGAGTATGTAGAAGCAAAATTGCCCAAGCTTGCCCTTTGACAGTTACAAAGTGAGTATGCTTACCATACATGCTTGGTGTACAGCTCAAACCTGAAGGCCTGTTTTTAGGAAGGTCCAATGATGCATGTGTTTTGTACAGGGTCTGCTACCCAGGAGGAAAACAGTGAGAATGCCAGAGCTGCCAAGCGGCACAGACAGGTCACAGTCAAGGATCCGCATGCAGCCTGGTACAGACTCATGCACTGCATCTGGAACGTGTGCATGCAACAGAGATCAGCTACAATCTTCCGAGATGACCTCATACGGTACTGTGGCATGCCCAATGTGCGCACACGTACAGATTTGATCAGCCCTGAGGAGATAGACGAGAAGCATAGAGCAATGTTCACAACCATTGGAAGAGGCCATCACTTTATCAGGCTTGACAAGCAAGGGGGCATCATTGAGCTGCGGCAGCCTGGCCAGCTTTTTTGTGAAGACAAGTTCGACGGCATACTTGTCACAGATGAGGAGTGACTGCAGTACCAAGAAACACTTCGTGTCGAAAAAGCAGCATGAGCCAAAGTTCTGGCTGACATCAAGCAGATAACACAGGTTTCTGTGATTCAAAAGAAACACTTGCAAGGGAACAGAAGAATCGAAGAATTGGTGTTGCTTGCTTGAATGTTATCATAGATTACATGATACAATTGTTCATTCTGCCTGACTCAAGATCGTTCAGGCCTCGTTAATGTCCAAGCCTGCGAGCTGAGTATCTATTTTTGTTCCATTGCTTGCTATGCTGTACTGATGACCTGGCACCACTCATGATGGCTGTAACATAGCTCTGGGCAGCTGCGGATCCAAGAAAGCACCACAGAAGCTGGTGATTGCCTTCATCTGCAGTGCACAGATGTTCCCTTCAACTCATGCACACAACTGTCATTTTGCATTGTAGTAGCAGCAATGACGCAATATAAAGGTGGAGCCATGCGTGCACCTGTAATGTTGCTCTGCGCAGAGCAGAGCCACTCAAACACACAAAGTACATTACGGCCTTCATGCCTGGCACCACTGCGTGTTTTACAATACTCAAATGCCATGCAAGATTGCAATATGAAGAGCCTCATGCAGGTTGCATAAACAAAGCATATATAAACATTATCTGGGTTGCATATCATGTCCCCTTGGGCTTGACCACAGACGCAAAGCACCTTGGCACAGCCATTGAATGCGCAGGCCACAAAGCTGCCTAAATTATTACCAATTTGGCAACCATAGTCTGTAGAAGCAGGCCGCAACACAAGCACGACATGCTATCACAACTGGAAGACAATGCTAACATAGCACCATTGCTTTGCAGACGATTTGCATCTAGCATGCAGCTGCTGTTGGAATACTGAAATGAGACACTTAGACAGAGGGTGCAGGCATTTGAGCTGTGAAGAGCAGCTACTGGCAGTGTACATAGCATTGCTCAACATGAAGGTTTCAAGCCGGTGAAGTTGATACCTTGAGTGCTTGTTGCCATGTTGCTTTGCTTGAGCAGTGCCGCAACTGCAATATAGAGTATTTTGATTGCTTAAGGATATGACTTAGGTACTTTTGCCATGCTACATTGTCCAGATCCTCAGGCACAATAGATGCACCTGCAACAGGCATGTTGTATACTAATTGGAGTAACAAGCAGCAAACCCAGGCAGACCACTTTGCTTTGCCGGCAGTGACATTCATGAGTGTGAAGCTCAAGAAGGCAACTCCTATGACGATATACTCTGTGAGGTCTTTTGTGCCTCGATTCATGCCAAATGCAAGATCAGCTGGTGCAGTGGCATGATGAGACTGCGTTAGTTTGTTTGTCTTTTCTGTATTTATCTTAAATTTTTCAGGTCTTTCATGATGCATCTTTGAAAAAGTGTCTGCAGTACCACTTTATTTTCAGCAAAGTGGTCTGGCTTCAGATGTATGCAGGAAGGACACATGAACGGTGATTTGTCTTTTTGATTCTGATACCTTGAGGCGCCACTGCTTCCCAAGCCATGTACCGCCGGGTCCAGGCACCTCCTCCAGCTGGAACCTTTTATCATCATTGTTCTTGAGCCAGTCAGCTGCAAGCAATCAGGAAAAGTTTGCCGACCTAAACATCCATCCTTGCTGATCAGACTCAGAGATGATCAGGATAAGGAAGTTCAGACAAATTTACATTGCGCTGTTTGTTGGCAGGGATACAGGCTAGCAAAACTACCAGTATGTGCTAGTGTTTGCTTTGTGGCATGCTGATCTTACTGGCTGAATGAGGCTGTGCATACTAAGACAGTGCATACTAAGACACTGTTGACTGTGAGCACTATGCTGACTGGACACATATCGATTCTAGTGTTTGACAAGACTAGGTCGCAGATGAAAAGCTTGGACAGCATGTCAATGCTGTTTGAATCATGCTTCATTTGCCTGTTGCATATATATGGCATATTAGCAAAAGCATAATGGGTGCGGCTTACAGATCAGACACATACCGCACAAACATGGCTTGTGTACCTTGTTCAGCAGGTTTGTCAATGAAGGGCCTGGTCCAAGCCTTTCGTCCCCTATGCATGTTTTGGTTCTGTGTGAAGTGAATCTAGCCTACCTGCGCTTGTTCACCTTCTCAGTCAAGACCTTAGTGGTTGCTCTGATGAGTCTTACTTCTGCAAGTACCTGCAGGTCAACACTGCAAGATGGCTTGTGTCATGCACAAGTCGTGCACCACACTTGGCCAGCTCTGAATCTTTGTGGTCAGAGGTGTGACCTGATCGAATAACTGCCAGGGTAGCAAGGTGGCCCACCTCAAATAAAGCACCCTGCTAAGATGGTGACACCTTGCATGTTGGACAACACAGGTGGAAACGAGCTAGAGCTGTTTTTAGTTATGCGCTGCATCTATCGTGAACAGGTGCAAAACAGCTACCACACTGCCTCACAAAAGCAGGATCTGTTGTCAGTTTGCATACATCGCATCTGTTCCCTGCATGGTCGCACCACTGTTGCATCATGTGTCACTACAAAGTTCCGAAGATTGCAAACAGAGAAACACCGGAAGATGAACAAACATCCGGGTCACGCAACCAAACCTACACACCTGATCAAGACCCTGCACCGTTGACACTGCGCTGAGCTCACCCGCACACTGTCCGTCGCTGCTTGAGCAACCTACTGGCGAAGGCTCGGCGTCCTTCACTTGAGCTTTCGTTGAAGCATGAGTTGACGTCCCTGCCTAAGGCACGAGGTTCCCCAAGTTGGCGAGTCATCCCTGCTACTGCGCACCGATGCATGGCAGATGTGATGGTGGTGCAAGAAGCTGCATGGGCGCCAACCATGAAGATGATCAGGAGCATCACCGCAGAAGCTGATGCAGAGGACACTAGAAGCGTGTCCCCAATTGCTGTCACAGCTTCCTGAAACCAAAAGGTCAAATTTCTGATCTTTTGCTTCATGTTCAGCTGTTGCCTTTCATAAGTCCAGCATGCATCTGCACACAGTTTGACGAGGGCGCTCTGCCTGTGCATGCACATGAGCATCATGCAGTGGGTCCGGACCTAAACCTCCTGTGATGACAAAGGCTGTTCTAGCCTTGCATTTGCAAGGAAATGCATGAATCTGGACCCAACTGCATGATGCTCATGTGCATGCACCCTCGTCAAACTGTGTACAGATGCATGCTGGACTTGGGTCAACAGGTACACTCACCAAAACTGTAATCATGGACTCTGATATGCACTGTGACGCAAAGCATGATTGCATACTGTAAAAAGTTTGACTGGCTCTGCAGATCAGCCCATCTTTGAGAGCATATATCTCAGATCCAATCTACCAAGGGTCGACTCCATACCAGTACTAATTCAAACCTTCTGCGATGCAGACATGTTACTAGGCTCTGCACATCAGTGCATCCTTGGGAACATGTATCTAAGATCAAATCTATTCAGGGAATTGCTGATGCCCTTCATCTTCTTCTGTGCTGTGAGACGTCAAACACAGTCTTTGCATCCTACATCTGGAAGCATTGCAGTCAATGGCTTGGCAAAAGACTCTTAGTTTCCTTCCTTAGAGTGGGTGGCGGACCAAAAGTGCTGAGCGCACATGCAGCGTTTGTGTTGCTGACATGTACCTGACCCAGGCAGGATATGCTGGACACAGCAAGTACTGCGACTGCTGCATACCTGCTGAGACATTGCTGATTCATTGAGACTCTCCTCTCTTCATAGCACTGACCATTTGGCCATGTGGTGGACCAGCATCAGAGCCTGAGACCTCAGGCTGCAGCGTTTGATCTGCAGCTTGGGCTGTGGGCGCCTCTGATCCCTCATGCAACCTTTCACTGTCCCTATCATCCTGCAGATTGAGACAAACATGTTGATCAAGTTGTTTGGTGCATGTATGTATATGGATGTTTGCAAGAGACCAATACATGTGGAGCACGTTGGAGTATGTAGTTAGGTCTGTGCAAATTACTCATCTCACTAAACCCATGTGATCAATTACCCAACAACATTACCACTGTGTAAAGAACAAAGTACCGTCGAAGTACTGTCTGACTGTCATATATGGCTCTTTCAATGCTGAAAGCGGCGAAGCACCGTTCTTGCCAAGGGAGAAGCATCTGCCAAGTTGAACAAACTCCTAAGCAGGATACCTACCTCAAAAGGTTACAGACTTGGAAAACGCCAAACTCTCTCTCAAAACCCGTCAAAACAATCTAATCTTGCCACCAAATCCCCTTCATTCTGGCTCATCTGAAATTATTTTGCCAATGTTTTGTGAACTGAAACAAGTTGTTGCTTAACCACCTTATTTCACAACCCAAAATGTATGTTAGCAGAAGTTTCCAGTATTGTGTCTACTCCCAACTACTCAGTAATGATTCCTGAGTGGAGAACTGCACAGCCGTAATGTAGTATTACAGTGGACAGCAGATGCTGGGCAGTGGGCCCTGTGGCATACCTGAATCGATTGATTGATTTTAACCTGTGCCTAGCTTTGCTCTTGCATTAGCCAGGCAGGTATCAGGTACGCCTCACCCCAATTCAGAAGGCCATACAGCAGGCTTACTTTTATCACACAAGGGTGTGCAGTCAATGTGGCAAGCACCGCGCTGCATATCAATCCAGGACGAACCTGTACCTACTTAAACTGCCGCCAACCCAAAGATCAAGTTCTGAAAAACCTGGAATCGAACCGCCAACCAAGAGCCTGAGAGGCAAATCGCTTAAACCACAGGCTAGGTGGTCTTGTAGAGCATACCTCAACGAGGTCGTCAAACACCACCTCCACCTCTGGCCACACTTGCTTAATGGTGCTGATGACAGCGCTGTGTGCCTGCAGGCATGACTTGAAGCTTGACACATGGTGTAACTCAAGCCTGGCACACACACACACACACACACGCACACACAAACACGCACGCGCACACATAAGCAGCAAGGGCGGACTGAAGCCATTCAGATGTACCCTTGGAGCCAGCAGTGTTTTTACACAAAGTTGAATTGCTTGCAAAGCAGCAGGCTATGCAGTGTAAGGGGGAGGGCATGACATGATGATGCATACCTCCTGTAGGGCCGCCCCAGAGAGTCTTGGGTGCTTGGCACCAGGGTATGACTTCATGCTGTGGCGCTCGGCATCATCCGTGCCAACATCCAGCAGCACTGGCAGAGTGGTGTCTGGGTTTAGCCCTGTCTCTGCGCAGTACTGCGCAAAGCCACCTACAACAGGATACAGTTTGGCAAACTTGCCTTTATGAAGCATACCAGCAACCTCTTGAGCAGGCTTGCATGATAATGTGCAGAAGGCTCTTGGCAGCATGTGCTGTAAGCTGATGTTGGCAGCCCAGCACCCTGCAGTCTGAATGGCCGAGGCAGCTGAAAGCAGGCACATGGTACAATGATGCATTTCCATGTGCTTCATTGTGGGTGTGATGTCAATTGCAGCTATCTGTGCAGCAAATGCCACACAGGAAAGTCAATGACAACAGGCATACCTGTGGATATCCCAAGCCCTGTGAAGGAGGGAGCAACAAGAGTCATCATTATGCTGGCGTCGGACACAATCACATGCTTGAGATGTGGCTTGTATCTATTCACCACTGGCATCCATGTGACCTGCAGGCCAAGTATCTCAACATTTGGCGCACCGCGCACATATTATGAGATACCCTCCAGCAGAGCTTGCAGAAGACCAAGCAATTTCCTGCAGCAATGGTTGCAGGCACTATGAAACTTGCAGTGAGCCCAGCTAAGCCAAGCACATGTAGCATGTGCATAAACTTGATCTGCACTGTAGCTATCATGTTGAAATCAACACAGAAGAGCATGGGTCAAAAATTGCATATGCCTAGCAGATATTGCTGATCAGACCACATGTCAATTCAAACAGGCAGCTCTGTTGCCACATCATGACCCAGTAACCAGTGTGCACACAACAGCTCAGATTTTACAGCTGCCTCATAAGTCAGCCATCTATCAAGAGCTCACCCACTGCAGTTTCTTCTCCAGCTTGAGCAGGAAATCCTCCTGAGGTGGCTTGTGAACATGGGTGATGCCCTTCGGCTTGAGAGCCAGCCTCACACAGCTGAAGTCTGTGCATGAAGCTGATTGGCGGACATAGAAGCCCACCTTTGAGCCCTGCAGTGACAGTCATTTCTGTCGTACAAGTGAAATGGTGCCTCATGCAGCTGATGACCTCAAACCTGCACAAATGCACACCCCAGCTTGGTCTCAAACTGTTCATGTTCCCTTGCAGCATGCTCATCAGGGCCTGCTAAGCAAGACAATCATGCTGCACGTCAGTGTGTGCAGCAGTTGGACGTAGCAGGCAAGCGGAAATTTGTATGATTTCCGCTTGCCTGCTTTTTAGGCAATGCTACTTTGGAGTGCCCCTTGACACCATGCCTATGTGGTTGCCTTACCTTCTTCTCAGGAGCAGACGAGTTGACAGCACCTTGCACTGCCTCGATCTTGACCTCTCCCTTGACTGCTTCCTGCAGGTCAAAGGGCGTAATTACTATGTCTGACAGTCTGTCAGCCAGACAGTCACACAGTCAGTCAGTGGCTCAGACCTGGCGTACTAAGTTTATGACAAGCAGAATTGAAAAGCAATACATCTATACAAACCACAGTCTTGCTTGGGAACCAGCAGTAAGTGTCGAAATGGGTCAACTTGTGACACTTAATGCTGCTTTCTGTTGCTGTTGTTCATTGTGACATTCTTTACACAACCTTGTTTTGCTATAAGTGAATCATATGCAGCTGGCTTGATGGCTATTGGCTGGCCCCTAAACCTTTGGCCATCATGACCGTGTCCCATGCCTGACACACTGGCTAATTTTGTTCAATGACATTGAGCTGCTCCTGAGTCCTCCGTGTTAGCAAGTTGGTCCCACCAGTGATGTTGTTGCATGTTGCTGTGAATTGTTGCAACTTGCCACAGTGGCATGGAACAGGTGAAAAGCAAGTTATGTATACCTTCTTGGCAACTTCTGGCTACAAGGGCATTGTTTTTGATGTTTGGTGTTTTTCAGGTGTACCTTCGGTGGGCTCTTGATCAGACTGATAATGAATTCACTCTCACATATCTCTCTTTCAGCCTGTGCCAGGCGCCATTTGAGCTCCTGCATCAAAACTGTTTATATGCCTAGGTCTTGGTTGTCATGCCTGAGAAGCTGATGGTCAGCAGCCTCACCCTCAGCTCTGTGATCTTGATACGCTCCAGTAGCAAGGACTCCTGAAGGCGGTCATCGGCCTGATTGATCTTCAGCTGCACGATCAGCAAGTTGTCAGCAGAACACCAAGACAAGCTAAAACATATCTTTCGAGCTGGCCATAGTGCTGTTTATGATCTTACAGACCTGCAGGCTCGCAACTTCGAGTTCTACAGCTTCAATCGTTTCTACCATGTTTTGTACTTGCACGTTGTCAACCTGCAGAGAAGCCATATGCTGCTCGTCGTGCAAAGCCGTCAGTCATGAACAGACAGCAGCAGCATGCAGAGCAGATGAACGTGCATGAGCAGCTGAATCAGACCGAAAGAGGTACCCCGCGCAATATCGTACCCTGCCTGAAAACTAGACTTGCTTCACCTATGTCTGACAAGTGAATCGCCTATAGAACCTCTACAAAGCAAGGGGCACGTCACACACGCGTGCACCAGCAACTCTATGCCCATGGCATGCACAAAACCTGGGATTTATTTTTTGAATCGGGGGATTCAGTTCGAGTACGCTTTCTGTCGTCAGCCATTGACGCGCAGAGCGTGGGTGAAGCCTGTGGAGCTCGGAGTTCTGTTCGAAAAAGAGCGTAATATTGATGTTCCGTTATTGGGAGCTATGACTATGACTTATAGGTAGGGTTTTAAAGTAGTAAAATGGTGTAGTAATGTGCTTTCACAGTGCGCTTTCTCACTTTGAAAGTGAGCAGCTCTGAGCAACTTCGTTTAAGGTACGTG
>JAABUP010001106.1_pt1 | contig 57297 bp, 78 predicted proteins | sample 5559201 | NCBI WGS metagenome assembly JAABUP01 (sample SAMN10711887, study PRJNA513373) | rock metagenome | isolation source: Antarctica rocks | place: Antarctica | reverse complement strand
CAGCCCCCTCTCAGAGCCGTGCTCCTGGAGCAGGCTCAACACTTGTCGGTCACAGAGGCACTGCTGACTTGCCGAACGCAGGGTATGCTGCAAGCTCGTGTGCCTGCTGTTCAGGTCACCGATGTTCAGCTCTCCCGGCTTCGACTCCTGACTCTGACTCTGTTGCGTAGGCTTGCTACGCAAAGCGAAATACTCCCACCTCAGTCAGCGCCTGCTGACAGTCAGCCAGCCAGAGCACCTGAAACTTTACCACCTCAGTCACAAAATGTGGTATGCTTGTCCATAACTTCTAGCACACAGCAGACAGGCTCGTTACAGGCGCGCTGAAGCTGCTGTGGCTGTCTATGTTTGTCTTAGTCCTCAATCTGTGTGTCAAACAGGTAAACTGCTTGCAACTTGACGAGCAAAGAAAAGTGTAATGGGGCAAACCAAGGCAATAGTGGCTAGTCCCAAAAGCAAGCAGTTAGTCACGCATATGAATGCATTGCCGTGTACAGCCACCGTTCATGTCATCTGCATCTTCGTGGCATCCAATCATAGCGTGCCTCATGTGAGGGTGTTTGCCTGCTGGACATATGTGTCGATCAGACAAGGATCAGTCAATTCAATCCAGGTTGGGCATGACTCGCCAGTCGCACGCTAGATGACCATGTCTTGCAGATTTGGTAGACAAAGTTGACTTTTGATTCGAGGCTCACAAACTAATTGAGTTGGCTGCATGCGCGCTGACTGCACTGAAGTGTAGCAGCCTGGAGAGGCAGCCCAAGTTCTCGTTTGCAGCCATGATAAAGATGTAACATTGGAGCTGCCTGGTCTATAGTTACCAACAGGTGAGACTGGAAGATGTCCTTGCATGTCACCATATACATGGCAAGCCACTATAACAGGGCCTGAATAGTTTGGGTGAGACACAGTTACAACTGTTTAATAAGAGCATGGCCACCAGTGTTGTTGTCTTCAGGCAATCATGTATATGCAATGTGGATGATCCATGCCTATGCCTGCCTGCACTCTTCGAATCAGCCTTGACACACATAGTGAGGGCTTTTTACTCTGCTGATATAGGTATAAACACTGCTTCATCTTGAAACCTACATGCTTTGTGCCTGGGCTCGTGGCTGGCAGCTTACATCAGTTTGACCCAGGCTCAGCCTCAGATCCCTGACAGCTGCAGTATGTCAGCATATACTCTCAGCAAGCCCTTGTTGTAATACAACCCTTCCTACACGCATACAAAACCCTTTCATGCCTACCGACGCATTTTGCAGTGACACTCTCTACCACACTGATCCCGACAGTTTGCCGAGCTTTGCTTGAAAAGTGCAGTTTCGGGACGAGGTCATCGGATTCAAACCTCTAAGAAAATTATGCAATGGCCAACAGAGTTGATTGCCGTGCTTGCATGCTGATAGTCACGTAAAGTATGTGTCTGTTGTTGTCCGGCAGCCAGTAGCCTAAGCAGGCAATCAAAGCGTCGAAGCTGCCGCCCGCTGTTGGTCATCTACTTAGTCATCTAAGTTGCTTAGGTTACAAGAGCGCCATGAATTCCGCAACAACTTGTGGAAACGCGACCGTCGCGAAAAGCCAGCTCGTGCAGCTCCCACAACAACAGAGTAGTCTGCAGGCTGTGACGCCAGGCCATCTGTCACCATATACAGTGTGCCAACAATGGTCAACCAGCGGATGATTTGGTCTGCCAGTGTTTGCATAACGCTGGCTTTGATCGGTGCCCTAACAGTGCTGAGTGGGCCGTTTTGGCCAGGACGTGAGGTATGTTGGCCACGTACATCGCACACCGTGCAGTTTGAATCAGGACCTGCACGCGCGCCAGCACATGGCATGCTTCTGGCACGCAGCCTGCGCAGCTTCTCTACCGTAGCGGTTTGCGTTTACCGCCTGCTACCCTCGCACCTGCCGTGGTTTTACATGCAAAGCTTGTCGAGCTGAAGGCCCAACTGGCGTTATTGGCATATTTCACCGCTCATTAGGCAATGCACTGCAGAATGCACTGGCCCCGCGCCCAGCTGGCTCCGCACGCAGTCACGCGATAGGTCATGCCGCAGCGGGGCAGTTTTCGCGATTTCACCTAGATCACTTGAGCCCGTACTTTCCGACCGTTCCTGGAGATCCTGCAGTTCTCCCTGCCAACGCCACCACTTTGCAAGAGTTCATAACCGAATTGAAGCCCGTCCTGGATGTGCAACAGCTTCCAAATCGAGCCTTTGAGTGGATATTTCATCCAGAGCAGCTTCTAACGAAACCACATCCAAATTGTGGAGGTACTGACAGTGCCCTTACCAAGCTGACTGCTTTATTAGCAAGCTTGCCATTTTGTGAAGGCTTGGCTTGTTTCCCAAACAATACAGGGTGTATGCTGCATGTGGCTGAAGCAGCATCCTTGCAGGCACCTGGATGGAGTTTGGTGTGTTTGAGGGAGACACAATCAACAGAGCAGCAGACTACAGGAAGGATTTCTGTGAAAAGGATCCGCCACCAATCTATGGGTTTGACACCTTTCAGGGCCTGCCCGAAGCGTGGGGAACCCATATGAAGCAGGTCAGGAAACCCTAGACGCCAACCTATAGCATGTACAATTTGCATGTGCAACCAAGTACAGCCATTCATAAAGTCACCTAACAGTAATCACATTATTTAACATATGCAGATGTGGTTGCCTGGCATCAGCTTACATGCATCCATACAGTGACCAGAGTTGACTAACCTATGTGCAATCATGCATACCCTGCTATGACACAAAACATGCAGGAACTCAATGGCTGAGTGAGTGGTCATTGCCTTTCAGGGCGACTTTACTTTGGGCGGCATCTTTCCAGAAGTGCGCGACAATGTTCAGCTGGTTCAAGGCCTGTTCAGTGAGAGCTTGCCGCCTTTCCTGAAGCAGCATTGTAAAACACATTACCCTCAGGACATAACCTTCCTTCATATTGACTGTGATCTGTATCGTGGTAAGTGCTGCACTTGCTTTCTGACAGAACGGTACAATCAGACGCATGCATGAAGGCCCGGCTTGGAGGTTTCCCTCAGACTCTCACTCTCAAGAAAATAGCTTGCCAACTGCAAGTAATGTTGAACGCTGTGCTTCAACAAGCTCTGCACAGTTTGTGCTGCTGTGCTAGGTTGCCTTCACAACCTTGTCTGGAACAGGAAAGCAATGCAACTACTCATCAGCTGTTGGCACCAAGTTTGGAAACACTGACAAAGGGCAACCGTTGTCTGTCTGTCAATGTAGCACTTTTGACCTTTGACTAATTGTCAGCTGGTGCTAGCTGGCTCTTTGGCTTGACAGCAACAGCTCATATGACCTCAAGCACATGCTTCTGCAGGTGCCATAGATGCGCTGATGCTGTTGGACCAACACATAGCCCCTGGGTGTGTGCTGCTGTTTGATGATCTCATCAACTACCCTGATTACAGGGATCATGAAATCAAGGCTCTCTGGGAATGGCTTGACAGCACTGGCCGCAAAGTTGAGGTGAGTTACGTCATCTTCCCATCAGAACTCAGAAACCCAGCATCGAGTCAAAGTCCTGTGGGTGCACAGGTCTCTGCAAGCCTGCTGTCCCATCTGCTGATGTGCCATGTATGTGTCAGCTTGGATGTGCATCAGGCAAGCTGTGGTGTTTCATAGTCCTGGTCAAATTCAGCTGGTTGCAGCTAGATCGACTGTTCTGGCTGTGAAATGCACTTGATGTAGTTATGGGCCCATGTGCACCCACATGTGTGTTTCAAAATGCAAATCTGCCATGCTGCACGACATCCAGGAACACTCATGTCATCAGATCTGATATTCGCATCTGTCCAGCAGAACTTGTTCTGGAATTGTGTTGGACACCTAGTTGCTGAGGTCAAAGACCAGCAAACTGACAAATTGAACCTGCTGAAAGCTGTCACATATCAGCACGTATCTCACCGTCCATTTCACCAGATTTTGCTGCAGCGTTTCCTGTTGCAACTGTAGTTCATAGATGCTACAGCCTTTCCTGTTGCAACTGTAGGTCATAGGTGTGAAAGGGCCCCTGCCACCCCAAAATGATATTGAGCAGACCATTGCCATGGAGATCAACCCTCCACAGGACCTAGGCTGGTTTCATCAGTCCGTGGCTTTCATTGTCTTGTGAGGTATCAAATGTACCATCGGACTTGTCATCACCAACCTCCACCCGAAGATCCTTTTTCCAAAGGCCGCAAGATATGTGCCCCCTTCAGCTACATCAAAGCTGCTGTTGGCTTGGTCAAAATTCCTTTCAAGCCGCTTTCAAGTATTTCTCAGAATGCCTTCAAGTTTCCATCAAGGCCCAGCTGAGGTTTTGGCAACACCACCAGGCTTAGCCTGTCCCATGTAGTGTTATTTCAGGACACAGCTCAGTCATGCGACCAAAGTAGCTTGTGCAGAAGTCTCAAGATAGCACTTGGTTTGTACTCAACATGTCAGATGACCTGCTGCTGCTGCTGCTGCTGCGCAAGCACTTTTCACCATTGTGAAGCATATTTCACTTTGGCGGATTTAGAGTGACCCAGCATCCATATTTAGTTTTCAGCAAAGTTAGCTATGTATCATACCCATATATGCAGTCAGGTGACAAAAAATTGCAACAGTCTTCAACGTGATCCTGCTTTTCTCCTCGTTATTCTTCTGTGCATGCTGTATCTGCGCACCATGCCCGTTTTGCCCAAGTATTGACATGATGTTGAGTCCAGGTTTTCTGGAGGTCCTAAGGTGTACTGACAATGAGCAGCATCGTGTCTGTTTAGCTTGGCCTGAATAGTCCGGACCGGGTTTTGATGCTGGGTGTATGGCAGCCTGCATTTTGTGACTAGTGTCAGCTGCCAGTTGCCGTGATTCAGGCTTACAGCCGGCTATAGTACATCAATGCACCCTTTCATCCAATGAGGTATTCACTCGCCTTTTGTAACACATCATGGCTGTCAGCAGCTAAGTGAGTACATCAGGCACGGACGTTTTCACTCTGTGCAATGCAAATAAGCTATCATATGCTTGCTGGCTGATCTGTATTGTTTCAAATCAGCTGCATGTAAACCCGTGAGTGAACGCCCTGTCGGCTCTGGTGACCCGCCACAAAAGATATAACAAATCATATGTTCTGAATGACACAAACATGAACTGTCTGAACCGTCACAACTTATCATGATGGAATGTTGTGGCACTGTCCATAGCCTATAATACTCACAGTCCTGCTTAATATATTAGATTGATCTTCACTGATGGATACAGTCTCACAAACATGCCTCCCTTTGAATCCTTGTGCAGTATCACTTGATACTCTCGACCTGCCAGCCATGTGGCATGTGACCATAAGTGTGAATAGTCCTCACTGCGTCAAAACTATGTAGATGTTGTTAGATCCAAGATACAACTCACGAATGGCAGCACCTGATGTGCAGCAAGAAATCAGACTGAAGCAGACTCTGCCCTGTTCTGCAGTGCAGAATCAATGGGGTTGGTAGAAGGTCACAGCTAGCCTTGTAAGCAAGCTCATCAGCTGCTGATATGAGCTGCAGTATAATAATCCCTCCCTCTTTCATTCAAGCCACCACACTTGAAATATACAGACCCGACACCAGAAAGGCAAGACCAGAAAGGCAAGACCAGAAGGCAATAGCTTCATTTGCTGAGAACAGTGAGTAAACTTCATTCTGAGCAGAAAATCACAGAACAATAAAAGCTACAGATTGGTGATGCCATCCCATATCTATGGGTGGGTTCAGCTCCATAGCATATGCTTTGTTCTGCAGTGGCCCTTTCACACCAATGACCTGCAAAACGCACATGCACAAACTCAGCCCTGTCAGCCTGTGTTGTGCACTCAAGCAAGGTTACAAAACAAATGCGGTGCATGGCAGTCAGTCAACATAGCAGAACGAAGCCCGAAAGATCTGCATCCGACCCCTGCAATTGTGCTTATGTGCCAAGATTGCATCTTGTACTCAAGTACCTTATCTCATGAGAAAAGATACTTGACCCAAGACTGCCTATTGCTGCTGTGAGACGCACGTAAGTGCAAGCAACGTTTTTTGAATACACTGTTTGCTAGGCACCTGACAGTGCATGACAGGTGCTCATAATCTTATTTTGACACTTGTGTGTTTGCGCACAGAGGTGCAGGAGTGAGACTGTGCAGAGCACATATACAGAGCCAAGTGTCTAACCTCCAGTTTACGGCCAGTTTCTTCTAGCCACTCCCATAGAGCTAGAATTTCATGTTCTCGGTAGCCCGGGTAATTGACGAGGTCATCGAACAGCAGAATGCAACCAGGGGCTATGTACTTGTCCAGCAGTGTCAATGCCTCGATGGCGCCTGCCGCAACACAGTATTGTCTGTAATGATGATAATGCCTGTGACGCTCCAACAGGCATGAGGTGCATGCAGTGAAAGTACTGAATATGCATGTAACCAAACACAGCTGCCATCATAGCCTTGGGGACTTTGTTTTGGCTAATGGTCCAATGTTGTGTGTGTTGATGCAAGCACATTCTGTGACGCTTTGCATTGGGCATGTAATGTGACAATAGCTTACCCTGATACAAATCACAGTCTATGTGAAGGTAGGTGATATCTACAGGGTTCCTGACTTTGTAATAGCTCTTGATGAACTTGGGCAGACTCTCATTGAATAGCCCTTGGACTAGCTTGACGTTGCTGCGTACTTCTGGATATCTCCCTTCCAAGCTGAACTCTCCCTGCACACATTTTCATTTCATTTTGTACCTTACAGTCTGGGGTGTAGAGCCAGTTGAGACTCATCAGACATCCTGGCTTGAAGGGACAGCATGACATGAGTCTCACACCCCTGTGATGTCTGAGCATGTGTCGACTGGACGCTGTCAGGTAGAGACATTGGGCAGTTGATGACAAGTTTTCACCACCGGAATGCGACTAATGCTGATACAACACAGGGCAATGAGCTCGTAAGTAATATGTAAATGAGAATGCCAGCTGTGACTTACTGATGGTCTGAATTCGCCCCAAGCTTCTGGGAGACCAGTGAAGGTATCAAAGCCATAAACAAAATTGGATGCGGGACGATCATCACAATTGACTCTTCTATATTCTGCTACACCATTGAGCGTTGCTCCTTCCCACACACCAAACTCAAACCAGGACCCTGCGTGTTAGCAGACAAATTGAAGCTGCACATCTGGCTGTGAGCTCATTGCTGCTTTGTCAAGTGTGAGATGAAAGATGCCAGGTGACAACAACCAGCTTTGAAAGTCACCAATGCAGTATGTGAATGACAGCATATATGTGCAAGCCTGGTACAGTAGACCTGCACACCTCCACAGTTTGGACGTGGTTTGTTGAGTATCTGATGTGGACTAAAGATCCAGTCAAAAGCCCTTTCGGGAAGCTGCTGCCTGTCCAGTACCCTCTTCAGCTCGTTAACAAATTCCTTGAAGTTCTTTGCTTCTGGGATAACAGCAGGTTTGCCAGCTACTGAAGGAAAGTATGGACCAAGGTGATCCAGGTGATAGTCAGCATACTGCCGGAGAGCTTCATGACCGATAGACTGACTGTGAGTCGAGTCGTTGGGGGCCTGCACCCCGAGCAAGATCTTAAGCACAGATCTTACACCGTGACCATAAACGGTGCTTGCTACCAACAAGCCTATTATACACTTTTTTTGAACGGCTGAGATGCAGCAAGCAGGTGCGATCAAAGACAGCTGTCACGCAGAGCGCTAAGGGTACGACGGCAACAGTGTACCTCTCGCGGCCCACTTGGCCGAAAGATACCGCTAATTAGCCATAGGGCTCCAAGCAAAGCTGCTGCGCCGGCGCAATACAACACGCCTCTGTGCGAGGTGGCTTTGCGATGCTTCTGCATCAAGTCTCAGCTTCCGGTGAAAGCATGCACAAAGTAGGCCGCTGTAGCCTGTCACAATCTCTTGCGTCAGCGTCTCAAAGGCTCAAGCAGTGCCAGAGGACTCAATTGGACCCAACACAAGTAGGAAAGAGCAGCAAAGGGCGCATGCCCAGGGAATGCGAAGCAACCTCGAGCGTCTCAGTACAAGTTCATGGCCCTGAACAATGGATCAGCGTGAGCGGATTATTACGATCAGCGTGAGCGGATTATTACGCGATCCTAATCCCAAAATCAGTCATGCGCAACTCTCTTTGCAACAGTCTCTGCAGGTCGCACACACTCATAAAGTCAGACCGTAGTGTCACAACGCCAATGAAGTGAGCTGCTCGTCTACTCGATTGCTGCTGCTACTTGGTTCCGCGCAGCCCGGCGCCGGTGCCTGTTAGGATAGTCGTGCTATGCAAATGAGGAGCTCAATCCTTTGCAACCACTTGTGGATTGTGACGCACGAAGATTGTTTACCTTGCCAGAGTAAGCTGTGAGAAGTAGATGCAATGGACAGGGCCGTCCTGCCAAAGGCCTGTCTTTCATTAGCCTTGACTGGCACACACGCCCTGACTCGTTGCCTCTGCAAATGTCTGCGGCAGGCTTGGAAAAGCAGATCCAGCAAGCTAAAGCTGCTGTGGCGGAGGCTGAGGCAGCTCATGAAGAAGCAGGTGGTGGAAATAAGGAACTTCACAGTCAGCTGCTCTTGGCCAAAGAGAAGGCAAGGGAGCTGAGAGTAAAAAGGCTGATACAGCTGTCTGCGGCAACAGGTAACATGTGTATGGCACACTTGCATATGCAATGCAGCTGCAGTGTGGTGCAGCGTGATAAGCACAGCATATCAGGAGCTGCACCCCGTGTCTGAGCTTGGCCAATGCAGCCTTGTAGCCTTGTCCATGGCTTCAGGGTTTGCTTTCATCTCTGGTGCATACTATTCTTGAAGAGCACCCAGCATTCCAGAAAACCCAGTTTCACCTGTGATATCTGTTGTGGGCTTTGCTTTGTATCACAGGGCTCGTTGAGCTTGCCTGCATCTTCAAGTTGCTTGTGAGCAGCTTCCATGCAGCATCTCAGTGTTGCCTGTGGCTTGACAGTTTGTCGTGCGGAATGGCTTCAAATGGCAAAGGGTTGATGTGACACCCCATGCAGCCTGCCAGCCGTATAGATGCTGCTGGTGCACAGCATGCACAGCGCGCTACAGCAGAAAGAGGCTATTGCTCATGCTCTTATCTCCTGTTTATGCTTAAGGGCTGTGATGCCTTGGCCATACTGTTGACCTCCGTGCTGCAGAGTCTCTATGGGATGTTCTGAACAGAACTGTCCCTGATGAAGTCTTTGCCAAACATGACCAACCTCAGACCATGCCTATTGCTGGTGGCTGCACTGCTGACACCCTTGGCAAATGGAATCTGCCAGGTGGGTCAGCTACCCTTCACTTTCACACAGTAGTGCACACTGAAATGCCTAGGCATGCACATTCAGGTCATGCATGCAGCATCCCTGTGCTCAACTGCCACTAAGCTGGAAGCAAACTATGTCCATCTGCAAGGGAAACATCTGCCTCAAAGCTGAATAATCCCTGCAGTGAATGCAGCCATAGCTTGTATGTGAGCAGTGCCAAACGTGACCAGTTGACTAGACGACGGTAGCATTAGCATGATACATATGCTGACCTCTGCTTCTGGGCATCCACGCTGCAAAGTTGCTGTTTGTGACATGCAGCTGAAGTGAAGGATTGGGTGGTACGTGAAAACATCGCAGACAAGTTGAGGGCTGTACCCTCAACGGCTTTGATTCAAGATCAAATGTGTTCTGGAAGCGGCGGTCTGTTAACCCGTGAGACAATGCTGTATTCGGCTTTGGAAAGGGCTGTCTATGCGCCAGTCAACCAGGCTGCTAAGCATCTAGGCCTTACTTTGGTGTACGACCAATCACACGGTATGCAACATCACGTGACTTTTCACCTTTGCTGCCTGCAGCCATATGCTAGGTCTGTGAAGTGTTATGGCTGAGAATATGTTTCTGGCATGCCGAAAAAAACCGTTTTCTTCAGGCGATGCGGGTATCACAGAAGTAGACCTTCGTGCCATAGACACGCGTGGTCAACATACTTACATCCCACATGAGGTCAAAGGTCCATGGGCAGAGCAGCACGCTGGCGGTCATTTCACTGATCTCCTGCAGGACCAGCGCAAGAGGAGGCGTGTAGACCGCGCAGCTGCTCACATCCTCTACTACATGGTGAAATTCATGTGCATGTACAAGTTGGAGCAATGTCACACTACCCATGCATGTAAAATGTAACACTTTGCTGCCACTTTTACATTTGCTGTTGTTAGCCTTGCGGATTCACTACATCAAGTTTGCTGTGCTTTGAAGTATGCCAATTGTCAAGTTGACTTCCGTGGGGCACGTTGTGTTGTGCATACTCAGCGTGGCAATGCGTTTAGACCAACAAGTGTCTTGTGACACACCATTCAAATGACTGGTGCTTGTTCACATCCAGCGTTGCTTCATGCAAATGTTCGATCAATATATCTGCGCAAGCTTCTGCCTTCATGCAGCCTTGAGCTTGTCTTGCAATGCATGTGGATGAGCGTCTTGCAATGCGCAGGCAGCAGTCAGGAGAAGTGACACTGGCTTTGGTTGCCTGCAGATAGAGGAGGGCGCTCATTATGGCATACTCTCAAGCAAGCGCCACCATATCTTTGTCCGGCGCCCTGCAGATGCTGCAAGTCGGCATGCAGACTTTTCAGACACCATTGACTCTGAGCTGCAGACAGCACCCAGCCTCCGCTTGATGTACTTGTACTTACTTACGCTGGCTCAGAACACACCCCGCTTGGACCCCAGTCAGCGCCCCACCACAGCTGCAGAGCTGAAATGGGGCCGTGTCAGTACAAAGAGGAAAAGGTCTGAACGGGTATTCAATGACCCTGTTGCTGCTGATGCGGCCGGTGATGATGATGTGGCGGACGATAAATGGGATGCTGCATCTGGCAAGGGTAATGCGAAAGCTGATGATGCAGATGCAAATGACTCAGTGGACACAGCTGGGGCGGATGGCCCATCAGCGCATACAAGAAGCAAGGATGTCAAGTCGCCAGTGCAGCATACGTCAGTCAAGACCAGGAACGTCAGCAGGAAACAGGCGCTGTGCACATCGCGGGCAGATTGTGAGCAGTGGCTGACACAGTTGCCACTTTTTGCGCGGCCAAGCCTGGATTTCAATACCATACGCATTGGCAAAAACTATGTGGTGAGGCTTTAACCTCCATCTTTGTTGTTCTTCGGCAATTGTGTGGTGTTTGTCTTGCACTGCATGCATTCCAAGCACAATGTTGGCAGCTCACATTGCAGGTGGCGTTTCATGTCTTCTACCTGCTGCTACTTACAACATTGATGTCAAAGCCAAGGACTGCAGTCCCTACACCCACATCATGTCTTGTTCACACTTGTGTTGTGTGACAAACGAACATGATCATGGAGCACTCACACTTGACAAAGTCAATTTGAGTGAGTTGGTCTGTGTAGTGCAATCACCCAAGTTTTCGTCATCAAAGGGGTTCAGCTGCAAGTTGTCTCTCAGCTCAAATATCGGGGAAGCAATCTCACCTCTGACAGCACTCTATATGCAGAGGTGGCCAATAGGGTTGCCGGTGCAAGTGGTGCCTTTGTCAGCTACACAAAGTCAAAGTTTAGACCTGTAACGTTTTGTCCTTGTCAATCGAGCTGCAATTTCCCCTTTGTGTTATGTCAGTTCTGTCACATGGTGGTGAAACTTGGGCATTGCTTGCCAAGCATCTTAGCCTGCTGTCTGTGTTTCACATGCGATGCGTGAGACAAATTTGCGGCATCTTGCTACTAGACCAGTGGTAAGAATGAGCAGGACGTGTATGCCAGCAGGCCAGTTTGTGAATCCAGATTCGTGAATGCTGGTACAGTCCCTGCTGTGACCTGTGAACAACAATCCATTTGTGTTTATCTGACACAGCTATCTCCTGGAATCAACCATCTGCACAACAATCTCAGAATTCTGGATTTTGGATGCAGTTGCAATGCAATGTCTTGCAAAAGGCTTAGGTGTTACGGTCATGTTTGCAGGACGCTTGTCAGCGTACTGCCAAAGTTGTTTATGTATGTCCAAAGGTTTAGTAAAAAAACCGTCATGGGAAGCCTAGGCTTGTTTAGAATGATGCTCTGATCTCTGATATGTGCTCAGCTCAATTTGAAGTGCTGCAGGCATGATGCTCAAAAACAAGTCTGTCTGGAGAGTTCCGACTTGCATTGCATATACCTGAGCCTGATGGGAAAGCATGCTTTTTTATTCATATTGTTGACTCTATGTGATTACTATTGTTCATGTAGGTGCGGAGGGGCAGGTGGTGTCATCAAGCAGCTGTTTTTAAGGTGTGGAATTTGGGCGATTCCCTCCAGCCCCTGTTGAGCCTTCAGGCAGAGATGCGTGCTTATGACCGGCTAGTTTCACTTCAGGCAAGTTTGACATTGCAATAAGCCCCTGACTTTTCTACCAAACTGCACTGTATTGATATTGTGCCTTGCTCAAGTCAACAGGCATTTACAGCATTGCGGCTGAAAGAAAGGAAAAGAACTATGGTACCAGAGTCCCATGCCAAAAGGTTGCTGCTGATGCAGAAATACATATGCTTTGCACAAGCAGTACTTTTTGTCTAAACATCAAAGTTTAACACATGTGCCCTGGGCAGCCCGGTATAGTTCTTGGCTTCTCATTAAACTGACGCCGAAAGGTGTACTCTTGTCTTTTCTTTCCTTCGATACACATTACCCCCATTCTGCCACACCGCAGAAGTCTACAGGGCAAGCTCACCCTGCTTCACCTATTCATAGCTTTGGCTGGCATACAGGTGTCAGCAACTGTAATGAGTGTCAGTGAGGTCACCATACATGTGTACCCAACATGATGCCATTTGCATAACGCATGTGGGTAAGCATGTCTGTGCTGCTCCAGGGTGTTCACATTCCCCAGGCTTCTCGCTGAAGGCACATACCATCGTGGTTTAGCGGCCTTCATTGCTACAGAAGCAGGCAGTGATTCCTTGAGCATCGAGATGCTCAGATCACGCCCGGAAATTGCAGAGAAGGTGGTGCAAAGCCTTGCAGCAGTTCATCAGCGTGGGGTTCTGCATGGAGATGTGCAGTTACACAATTTTGTGGTTGCGCCTGATAACACAACAGTGTGGTTGTTGGACTTTGAACATAGCTGCAGGGGTGAGCCATACGAGCTGGAGTGGGAGAGAGAGTCTCTTTTGGACCTCCTGGACCTCCAGCCTGAAAGCGGTCTCTGAGATGGACAGAGTCACTTTTCATTTGGGCAGGGAAAGATTTTGCTCAAACATATAGATATTGATATTCTCTGGCAGGGCTTGTAAGCTCTAGCACAAACTGCACATGCAACTTTGATGCAAGTTATAATCACGTGCTCTTACAGGAGTTGCTTGGGATGTACTTCAAGTGAGTATTGGGAGCTCTGAGCTTCTTCTTCTTTTTGTCTGTGAGTGGCACGTTCTCATGAATGTACTTGCAAGGGTCTCGCAAGGGACGGTGAGAGTGTGAGCGCTAGCGCACTTACATGTTTTTGCATGAAGTCGTTCACGCACGGCCTTAATCATGGGCACGAAAGGTATTGCATCATGTTCAGCATTCTGCCAAGTGCTTGGCACGGTCAAAGCTGCACCTGCTCAAGGGCGATTGCCTTGTTGCCCTAGGGCTTATAATTATTGACGAGGAAGGCATCTCTTACGTGTGCAATGCACGCCGTTACGCACGGAGCACAGAAAGAAGCACATACTTCCTAGCTACTGCAGCACACTTTCACAATTGCTCCTCCAAAAGCTCGCAGACAGTATCCTTGGAAGACAGGGCTACTGTTGTTGACCACCACTTCAGTTATCCTTTACATGGGACTGTTCGGCTCCAGCAAGACAGAGTCCGCAAGCACCTCATCACCAAGCATGGGCGGATCAGACCCCAAGTCATTTGTCGACGGGCTCGTCAAGAGCGAGAAGGTCGTCATTTTCTCCAAGTCGTAAGTATAAGCATCCAACATACAGCATGGCCGCCCACATCTCTCATGCTCGGAAATCTCCATCGCTGATGACTGCTGGCTCGTTCAGATACTGCCCTTTCTGTAAGAAGGCCAAGGCGGCACTACAGCAGGACTTGGGCAGCAACTTCACTGTGGTTGAGGTAACCAATTCATTCGATCGCTACATTGTGTGATCGCGGCTTTACCATGGTCTGTGATGCACATCAGTCAAGATGCTGGCTTCACTGCTGTTTTTATGCGGTAATGATCGTGACAAGTCGATCGACCGTTGTGTCTTCGGTGTGCAGCTTGACGAGAGGCAGGATGGTGAAGCAATCCAGGACTACCTGAACCAGCTGACAGGTGGTCGCTCTGTACCCCGTGTGTTTATTGGTGGCAAGTTCATTGGTGGTGGTGATGACACAGTGTCTAAGCAGCAGAGTGGAGAGCTCAAGAAGATTCTGCAGCAAGCTGGTGCCTTGTAAATTGGTCAACGTCCATGAACCAATGACTATTTGTAACGTGTAATTTTGTGCAGTGCCTGGCATCTAAGTGGAGATGTCCAGCAAGGATGCACTTGCAGGATTTGCACGGCCTTTCATGCACAGCATCTTGTTTCAGCTTGAACCTATCACACTGCTGGCTGATTAAGCTGTGCCTTGAGACAACTACAGACGCAATGTCCACGTGTGAGAACGCCTTGCTCGCTCACAGTCAATGGCCTAACTGATGTACACTTCTGAAGCAAAATCTGTGTCGCTGCACTAGGTGCAAAGACTTGCTTGTCACAAAGCCATTGTGCACAATAATGCACTAGGTGCAAAGACTCGCTTGTCACAAAGCCAATATAACAATAAAGCACTAAAGCCAACGCACGGCTTTAGCCCTCAAAAAATCTTGACCTGTGAAAGGTCAACTCATCGTTGTTGCTGCCTACTGTCCAGCAGCTGCTGCACAGATCCGTCTGCAGATAAAGACCCCAGCCGGCCTGTCTCCAAACTGTGTGACACACATGTATCTATCAGGCCAAGCACAGACTTTTGCGACTGTCACAGTACCCTGCTGGCACTGTTTGCTGGTGAGAATGGTCAAAAGAATGAAGTCTTGCATGTTTCAGCAGCAGGCAGTGCATCCAAAGAAATGACATACGCTACATGCTCATGCACAGCAGGACAGCAACGACTCTGTATTGCTGCATGGCTCCAACACAGCAGTGACATAGTCTTAACTTTGGTTTGACTGTTTGGGAAGACTGCATCAGTACACATCATGCATTCAGCGGCCTCACCTTGGATCAGGAAGAGCTGCATGGCGCATATGAATGAGGTCCCGATTGCAAGGATGTCGTGGCACAGATACAGCCCTGCTGTTTGTTGCCTGACTCCCAAGCTGACTCTTCAATCTAGCTAAACGAACCTCTGGATCCTGCAGTCAGCCTTGCAGCTTTGTGCGCCTGAGTACTGTACAAACAATTATTGCTACTGAACTGGCGTGCCGGCCTTTCACATCAAGAACCTGGGGGCTGATCGGCATGCTGAGAACGCAGAAGGGTGGCTGCTCACATGCAGCAGAAGTGCCTCTGGAAAACACAAGACACATCAATGCAATAATGACAGAACTATGATGCTACATATGGATTTAAGGGGAAAAGACAAAGGTGTTGCACAACATTGCAAAGTATATTTCTCAGATTGGGAGACAGCATGACACGCCAAAAATAGATGAGACAAAATCTGCCATAGCTGCTTGCAAGCTATGATTCATGTCACACACTCTAGGCCTGGGCAGCCTGGTATAATACTTGTCTTCACATTAAATTGAATGCCAACAGGTGTAGTTTTTTCTTTTCCTTTCTTTTCTTTTCACACACTCTAGGCATGCCCACCTGCATTTTCTGCCGCATCTGAGCGCCACCTTTCTGCTTCAACTGGCGCTGGCGAGACTTGAAGATGGACTCTGCAACTGCAAAGTCACCCACTTTCCACTCCTGCATCAGCTGCTCTATCATTGCCTGCACCACCACATCTCTGCTGTCAGAAAGGGTTCCTAGCTTGCATGCACTGTATCACAACTTCTTTCAGCATGGCAGCCGGTGAGCACATTGTCAGGGGCCAGCTGCTGTGATATGGCCTGCAGCGCGCACAGTCTGCTTTTGGACGTTACTTGACTTATCCCCAGATTGCTTGCCGTTGGAACCGGTTATCAGCCTTTTGCGCACAGCTTGCTTCAGCACAAACTGCACCCACAGTCTCTTTGTGACTGTTTTGTTTGCAGCACTTGTTATTCACCTCATCTCACACACCTGAGGCTCACAGTGATGGCATGTAGAGACTTACCTTGTGGCGCTCCTGTTTGGCGGTTGCCTTGTCAGGAGACTGACTGCCCACGCTCTGTTCTGATCTCACACTAGAGCTGGCTCGGCTCACCCTTGCACTCCTGCCAACACCCCCTCTGGCTGCTTCCTGTGAGTCTTCTTCACTGCCACCCACAGCTGTGGCCGTCGCTGCTGCAAGACCAGTGTCACTAGACACACCATTGGGGTCTTCAGGAACAGTAGACCACTCATTAGGTGACTCCTGAATAGGAGGTAGACTGATTTGCAAGCCAGTGTTTTTTGTACTCACGGTTGCAAGCCCAGGCATAGAGGCCATCTGCATTGTTGCTGCACCATGACTGCCTGTCAACATGGGAAGAAACGGCTCTTGTTGTTGCTGCTGCTGCGAGTCATGTCTAGTAGGTCTGCCACTGCTTGTCTGCTGTCCTGGTGGACGCTGCATGAAGGCACCAGTGCTGCTTGGGGTTTCTGCAGCGCTGAGTGACCGATGCACTGTCTGTGTGACAGTGCCAACACTGGATTGTGGACCCCATGCGCATGTGTTGTGTGAGCGCTGGGGACTCTCTCTGACAGCACCACTGGTATTGGCAGCCACTGAGGCATCTGTGTAGCCTCTGCTCGAGTGTGGAAACGCCACGGGGAAACCAGCTGCATGATGGTACAAAGGCAGAGAAGAAGAGGAAGTGCGACTCCCGCCGGAAGTGCTAGCCGAGGTGTGACTACTTCTACGAGCATCTGCCAACTGATTCGATGGCAGAACTCGATGAGGAGCTGCTGGAGTTGCGTCACCAGCTAGGGTTGAGCTTGGGGCGTGAGCAAGTGTTGGGGATGAGGTGGAGGCTCCAGATTGCACTGGGGACGGCTCATCATCTGGCAGGGATGCCAGAAACTCATCCATGTCGCCCATGTCCAGATCGGGGTCATATGAGTCAGGACGTAATGTGTCATCTGTGTAGGCAGCAGCCTGGCGTGCTTGACTCAGCTGCTGGCGCAGCTTCCGGCCTCTTACTACAGCCTGCGCAGGTACAGCACACAGCTTTGCAGCCAAAGCATGATATCAAGGCGTCATATGAGCGTATGCCCCGGAGAGAGTGCCTGCTGCTTTGCAGTGTTGAGGAAGCTGTGTGATGCTGTTTGCACTGATCAGGACCCATGACATGCACCATGACGCGATACATTGCCAAGCTGAATGCAGACTCATGGTACAACCCTCAACCTGCTGGGCAGCAGAAGCTGACAGAAAGGTTCTGAAGCATGTGCGATGAGCGTCAAGCATTGCGTGTTCGACAGAAGGAGTGCTGGGCAAGGCTGCAACGACAAGCTACCTGGATCTTTGCTGCAGCGTGTTGCTTGATGGCTTGCTGGAATGCTGCAGCCTGTCGATGCATGTGCAGCAAGGCCTGCTCCCTCACTGTGTGCCCTCTCCATGCTGCCTAGCAACAAGAAGGAAGGAATCACCCCTTGTGGCACTGCCAGGAAAAGGCCCCAAGGATTCATACCAAAGAAAAAGGCCCCAAGCAGTGATACCAAAGAAAATGGCCCTAAGGGTGAAACATATTGGGCTTGCCTGTGTACACATACATTAGCAACAAGACATACGCTCCCATGAGCCATGAGCCAGAGACCGTGCACCCTTGGTGGTGGTGGTGATGGAACAGAGGCAGAGGACCATCTGAAGCACTAGCCTGACAAATGCCTCCAGTAGGAGATCAAATGCAGGCTGGTGCACGAATGCCAACTGTGAGACAACTGCAACTTTGCTGGCCTTGGGCCCTGCTGGCCCAATTTGCTTTGGGCATGACGCTGCCCTTTTATGAAGGACAGAACTTGTCCCCTGCATGACAGACCTGGATTGCAGTGGCCGCCCTGTCAAGCTGCTGCTGCTGTTGCAACACAACTCGCAGTGAGGCTGTGCTGCGTCTGGCCTGTCTGCCTCGCCACACAGCCTGTATGTATGTTGCAGCCGCCGCTGTATTGGCTGCCTGCTGCTGAGCGTACAGCGCCGACCCTTCCAGCTTTCCCTGCTCAACACGGCCGTATTTTCGTTTGTTTACTGCATGTGTGACATGATGAGACATGACAGACTGACACCTGATGCCAGAAGTCTGCACAAGCTGGAGTTGGGCCTGGACCTGATGTGCTGCAATGGTTCAATGACTGCCGCTGCTGCTGCTGCTGCTGCTGCGACGGCAGCATGGCAACAGTGGTTATATGGAAGCGAGTAGCTTGAAAACAGCAGCAGCAGCAGCAGCAGCAGCAGCTTAGCATGAGTGATATAGAAGAGACTATTTCAGCCCAGCGGCAGCTTAGTGACAAAGATGGTAAAGAAGGGAATGCTGAACAACAGCAGCAGCAGCAGCAGCATAGCAACGTGGATGATACAGAAGAGACCAGTGTAAACAGCAGCAGCAGTGGCAGCATAGTGACACAGAGGATAGTACTGCAAACCAGCAGCATCAGCAGCATACTAAAGTGAATGATGCAGAAGAGAGTCTTCCACAACAGCAGCAGCAGCGGCAGCATTGTAAGAAAGGAGATATAGAAGAGGGTGGTTCAAAGCAGCAGCAGGGGCAGCAGTCTGGGCAGCCTGGCAGGAGTCCCTCCTGACAGGGGCAGCAGGGGCAGCAGTTTGGTACCTGATGTACACAGGGCGGCTGTTGGAGCTGAGTCTGGAAGTAGCGGCAGAAGCACTGGTCCCAAAGGCCAGCCAGCTCAGCAAAGTCCGCCCCTTCCACCACAGCATTGCGCAGTGATGCATCATCTGCAAATCACCAGGCAGTGCTTTTTTGGGTGTCACAAAGGCTTCAGTGTGTAGCTTGACTTGTCATCTGCAACACCAAGCAGTGCTTTTGGGTGTTACAAAGGCTGAAGTGTGCAGCTTGACTGGTGGTGTGATGGAACTGGCTTGACGATGCATGTGCTGTGACTTTGAAGTCACTTCTTCCTGTCTAGCAGGCATGATACACAATGAACAACTGAGCACGCTGATGTGGCAGTGACAGTGGACCCTGGGACCGGACGAACTGTCCAGCCTTGTCTGTTTCAATGAAATATACAAGCTTTTGCTGAAGTGGGAGTTGAGTGAGCATTGCAGAAAGCCTGGCTTGTGTGTGCAATAGCGTCACCACTCACGTAAACGAAACTGACACACAAGAGAAGCAAGAGCCGAAGTCCAGCACACCTGCAAGAGCCCGCACCAACTGCAACTCGGCATCATCCAACAAGTGGCTGCTAGCCAAGGAGGGCAGAAGCTTGTGCCAGAAGGCAGGGGAGGTGTGCGTCAGGGGGAAGGCCGGCCGCCAGTGCAGCAGGTGAGTTAGCTGGCTCAGCTGCACGCTTTGCCTGCTGACCAGGTTGAAAATGGCTTGCCGGTCCCAAGCCTCCTGTCCCTACAAGACCACCAACATGGTCTTCTTCAGCCGGGGACAGATCCATGTGCTATGAATGTCACAGCGTTTTCAAATTCGAAAGTTAGTGCATGCTTTGCCTGCTGGGCACGCTCCTGACCTTTTGTAGGTTGGCTAACTCTTTCAGTATCTGTTCTGGTGACTGTGATGAAGCCAATGCTCACCTGACCACACCGCAATCGCCTAGCAGCGCCTTCAAGCATCATCAAGTCATGCTGACTCAACCTCCAGGCAGCAGTCCCAGCAGATCTGGAGAGCACTGCTCTGTGATGCTCAGCATCCCTTGCCTGGTCCTCATTGGTAATGACTGCATCCCTGGCTGCATCCCCAGCTTGCGCTCGCCGGATCCCATCCCCAGCTGAGGCCATGTCTATCTCTGGGACTCTCACAGGGCCAAAGGCATCACTGGACACAGGGCTATTGCAGCTGGCTTGCAGAGGCCCTTGCAAGCATGCCTGAACAACCTCCGGCGACTTCAGCACAGCTTCCTGTTGGATCATCCTGATCTGCTGATCATCTGGGAAGTGCCTAGCATGACCAAACTCATGCTGCGTCCAAGGCATGAGCTGCTGGAGGGAGAAGTAGAAGTGCGGTTCATGCTGCACTGGGTTGTCATTCACCCTGAGGGAGCGTAAATGCTGGAAGGAGGCTAGGGTTTGCACCACGCCAAATTCGCTGATGTGATTGAAGGAGAGGTCTAAGGTTTGCAGGAAGGGCAGATTAGGCAAGGGGCCCATGTGGGAGATGAGATTATCCTGAAGCTTGAGGTGGATCAGGTGGGGTAACCAGGATGTCTCCAAAACGCTCCTGATCCTGCGCACAATGCTTGCGTCTTGACATGCAAGAAAATTTTCACCCCAGCAATCATGCAGGCATCTCTGCAGCCAGTCTGCAGTGTCAACACTCTGGATGAATGCATGTTTATATGAGCACATGACTGAATGAGCACAAGCAGCCAGAACCAAATGCTTGCCCTCGACAGCCACGGAATTGATCGTTCTCAGCTCGTGCAAGCTCAGAGGATGCCGAGGGTTTATCAGACAGCATGCTGGTCATGGTATGCTAGTGCGCACAATGTTCCGCACAGATTCCTGCTTGCCAGTCAGCAGCAAGGGATGAGCACCAAGGGGTTATGCATAGCATCTAAAAACAGGTTGTTGTGAACACAATGCTAGTGCACAGATTCCTGCTTCCAGTCTGCAAGGAATGAGCACCAAGGAAGGTATGCACGGCGTTGCAAACAAGGTGTTGTGAATACCTGTTTCCATTCAGGTTGAGCATGCGCAGCAGCAGGCAAGCAAGGACAGCAGGGAAGGCTGTGATCCTGTTGTGCTGAGCTGCCAGCCCTAGCAGCAGAGGACATGCCTGCATTCATAGCAACCAACCATTCAGATTCGCCTCCTGACAATGCAACAAATCATTCAGATTCTCTTATGGGTCAAATCAACTGTTCAGATTCTCCTGAGGGTCCAACCAAGCATTCAGGTTCTCTCATCAATGAACCTAGCCATTCAGATTCTCCTGAGGACTGGCCTGAAGTTTCAGTGACAGTTTCTGCAACTTGAAGATGTGACGAGCTTGAGGATGTGATGAGCTTGCAGGCCTAGAGCGTGGTAAGTGGAAGGCGTGCGTGTCTGCCATGGGACACTCTCATTGCTGAGCCCAACATTCAGACCAGGTGAAGCACCAGTCTGCCAACTTGACCAAGATTGCTGCGCCAGATCTAGACGGAAAGCACATGTTGCATCCAAGATGTTCATAGTGCACACTCCCATGCAATGTCATATTGTTTAAGCTCTGTTCTGCTGGATATGCATTGTATGAGTTTCACAACAACCCAGTAAGTTGCTACCATACCTGCAGCCCCTCTAAGCTGGTCAGCTGGTTGTCTGAAACAGTGAGCTCCCTTAAGTGAGGCAAATTCTGCAGCTGAGTCAGACTCGTGAGGCGGTTGTGGCTGAGGTCCAGGCAGCACAGGGAATCTGAAGAGACACCGCGGGGTCCAAGGCTGTTCAGCCTGTTCCTGGCCAGCTCCAAGGTATGCAGCTGGCGCAGTGGTGTCACGTCTGGGAACTCTGTGATGTGATTATCTGCTAGATACAGGCCCCTGCAAGGTGCATGTGGCCATATTGGGTACTGCTGAAAACACACTGAAGTCACTCAAAGGTACGGCAGGACAAAAACCGACAAGGCAGATCTTGAACAAACCCACCTGAATCTACCAATTTATACAGTCAATTGGAAAGATTCAACGTATTGCTGTTTTCATGGTCACTGGATTGCGCATGTGTGCTGACAGCTTTTTGGATCATCAAACATGGGGCTCACACAGCAACAATGCTGCTGAGGAGCACATGTGATGTGAAGGTCAGCACAAGCATGCTCAGGCAAGTGTTTGTGCAACTGACACGCCTTGCCCATGTTACTGTAAGCAGACCCCATCTGCAGTGGGTCTGCATACAGTGCTTGGTCTCACTCAAACACCAACAACATGTGTGTGTGTGTGTGCCATATCTGCTGATGCTGTTGCTTCTTGTGTGGTCAAGCCAGCAAAGCCCATACAGAGAGCAGCTGCAGATAATATTCTCCCATCATGTTGTGATGACAGCTAGGGTACACAAGTTCTTTTTCCCCCTGTGCAGACTACTATTTCTGACTGCAAGGCTACCTACCGCAGGTTGGACAGGTGCTGCAGTTGATGCAGGGACTCGATCTTGTTCTGTTTCAGCCGCAGATGTGTCAAGCTCACACAAGTCTCCAGGCCTGCAGGTTCAAAAGAAAATGAAAACCAGCAGATTTGAATGTCAACAGGCTAATGCAGAATGTGCGCACCACGGGCACGCATGCAGGTAAGACAGGCATCAGGACAACAAGGGGGCCAACAACCAGAGGCTAGGTCAACCTGCTGTGTGCTGGTTAGGTGAGGGCAGAGGCAGGGCAGGGCAGAGGCAGGGCAAAGGCAGGGCAGAGGCAGAGCAGGGGCAGGGCAGAGGAGAGGCAGGGCAGAGGCAAGATAGAGGCAGGGCAGAGGCAGGGCAGAGGCATATTGCCACACAATCAGATGTAACACACAGCACAGGGCTGAGTCTCAGCAGAGACATGGTGTGGTCTACCTGCCAAGCTAGTCAAGTCATTGCCTGTGGCTTCCAGTCTCACCAGCCCTGTGCAATGCTGCAGCAGATCACCAAAGCCAGACAGCTTCTCCAAGCTAAAGTCAACGGCCATACAGGCACCTTGGGGCATCAGCATGGCTTGGCTTGGGGCTGCAGCATGTGATATGGAGATCCACTCAGCCAGATTCATCCTGATGTGCTCCCTTGTTTGACCTACATGCGCGATGACGACTGACAGAAAAGAAAAGACTACATTTTTCGGCGTCACTTTGATGAGAAGCCAAGGACTATACCAGGCTGCCCAGGAACCATGACTGACATGTTTGTGAAAACACCACTCCGCCTGATAGCAAAAGCAGCCCTCCATCACTTTGTGCTGTCAGGCAGGCATAAACTGGTGGGCGGTGAAGTATCTTTTTCCAGTCTGATAAGAGTACCATATTTCACTGCATGCAAAGCAGCAGTCAAGGCATATAATATTTGATGTTCTTTAGAGCTGTTTAAGTGAATACAAGGGATCTTCTGCCAGATCAGCCTGATCTGATGCCTGCTCAACCTCACATGCAAGACCATCAACAGTCTGCTTGCGATTAACTTAGCGCCATGATTGTGCTGTATGCATGAGCCATGAGCAAAGCCATGTAAGGGCAGGTACACTGTTAATGCACCAGCACAGTATCATCAGTATGGCACAGCTATAGCCAGGCAGGCAGAAGCGCATCATTCATCATGAAAGGCAAAGCTGGACATTGTTCAAGGTTGTCCAACATCAGGCACTCTGTCAGTACATATGTGGCCATCAACACACCAGCAAGGCAACCCAAGCCCAGAAGAACAATTTTGATGGATCCTCAAGCACATGGAGTTGTTGGGAGCTCACCCTTCTGAAGCTTTGCGATGAGCTGCTGCACCAACTGGCCCTCCTGTTGCAGTGACTCAGGCCCTGCCATGTGCTTTTGCCCAACATCAGACACATCGCGCCGATGCCCCGGCGAATCCCCTATGCTCGTCTGCTCATTTGGGCCAGCACTCTGCCACAGACGCTGTTCTGAGCTAGGCTCGCTGTGCCAAGCTGCTGTGCAGTCCTTGGGGTGCTCTGCTGTGGGCAGATCAAACTTTGCCATGACTGCCTGCTGCTCTTGAACCTGCATCTGCAGGTGGGTCTGCAGTGTGTACAGCGCCAGCTTGACAGTCTGCAGCAGACCCAGCTCTCTAGCAGCTGTCAAGCCTGCTGCTATGTCTGTGTGACCGTCACTTGGGACTGGCTGAGCAGGCTTGCTGCTATGTGGGGACGCCTGTCTGCTCCTGAACTGTGACAGCGACGTATGCTGCTGTGGAAAGAAGCCTGACAGGGCAGACATGCAGTGCTGCCACGTAGCTTGCCTTGTCTGTGATTGTGTCTGTGACTGAGTCTGTGACTGTGTCTGTGACTGAGTCTGTGACTGTGACTGTGGTTGCGACGGCGTCTGTGACACTGTGTGTGACTGAGGCATCGACTGTGAGCATGACTGTCCTTCTCTTTCAGGTGACTGACCTGAGCCTGGTTTGGCAGACACCTGATTGTCCAGATCCACATCTGCAGCCTGCAGGGCTTGAGCAATGAGCGCTAGAGCTTGCTGACTGTCATACAGGCTTGAGTCCACCTGGCTTGTGCCAGCACCTTGAAAGAGATTGTCCACTGTCTGGTGGACAAGCATGATTGACTGTGGCTGGGCAGCAGTGGTTTCTGCTGGCTGGTGCTGCTTCATTGACAAGTCTGTGCAGGCAGAGCAAGGCATGTCCAAAGAGCTATCATCCTGGGCAGACTGAGTCAGCTCAGCCACTGTGAGCTCAGACTTGACTGAGTCCAGAGTGCAGTGATGCAGGCAGGCTGTGACTGCTTCAGACACTGTCTTGGCTGCAGCAGCGCGCCTGTTTTGGAACAGCGTCTCTGCTTCCTGAACGCATAGTCCTAGGAAGATGGCCTGCTGCCTGACTGAGGCAAACTCCCTCCAGCTGCCATCCCTAGCAGCGCTCATTACCCGCTCTGCAGCTGCTTTGCAGCGTGTAGTCATGGCAGCTGCAGCTGAGGTTATGATGGCAGCTTGCACAGCAGCTGCTTGAGCGACAGCCACAGCTGTGGCATAGTCTGCTGCGCTACCAGTGTCGGCGGCTGCTGTCAGTGTGTGAGAGGCTTGAGACTGACGCTCAGCTAGGAGCTGCTCAGCTGCTACTGCCTCACCTAGCAGTCCAAGCTGTCTTGCCCTTAAGCACAGATCTGCAAACGCCACATGAACACTGCAAGCCGTGCATGCATGATTGGCAGTTGAGCGTCAAGGTGCAGCATGCCGCTTATGCTATGTTTTTACTGGTTCATGTTGTGGTGCTGTTACTGGTTCATGTTGTGTTGGTCTGGTTTGTTGAGCGTCGGACCGCACAACACAGCACATGTCTGACAATTTGGGAATAATGGCAAAATGGTCTGTGACAACATTCAAAGTCACGAATTTGAGTTGAGAGCAAGGCAGCAGGTGGCTTGGGCGCACTGGCAGTGCTTGAGCTTTACTTGCTGCACCAGAGCATACACCATAACCAGTAGATAGACCGCTCACTACTGCTCAAACATTTCAAGCTTCCAGAATGGTGCCAACTTGTCAGGCAAGCACTTACCTTGGACATCTACAGCAGCAGCATGGACTGCAGCCTGCTTTACTTGCTGCACCAGAACATACCCCATGATCACTAGACAGACCACATGCCGTTGCTGACAAATTTCAAGCTTCCAGACTCATGCCAACTTGTCAGGCATGCCCTTACCTTGGACATCTAGAGCAGCAGCATGGACTGCAGCATGCTGGAGCTGTCGGGCCATGCTCTGTCTTCTTTCCTCAAGATCACCTGTAGCCAAAGCAGACCACACGTTTTTTGGCGGGAATGCCTCGGCGGGAACGCCTCAGCAGGAATGGCTACACCAGGCTTGCATGATGTGATATGCGGCAGCTACATTGATGTGGGGCATTAAAGCATTGCCATGGTGCAAGCTCAAGTTTATCATGTTGCTGGCGCTGTGAAGCTTGTTTTGGACATCATGCTGGACTCTTCCAACTGCTGCCGGGCAGAGCACCAAGCATGTGACAGATGAGCATGCACCGGTACCACACATGACATTGCAGCATCATCATGTTGATGAGGCAAGCAAGATGTGAATCCTGAACGCAGGATGCCAGTCATGTTGCAAAGGAGCTTGCGCTGGTATCTCACATTGCACCATGCCTCTTGCTTTACCTTGCGCAGAATGTGCTTCAGTGTTCAGTCCCAGCCTCCTTGCATCCAGCAGGCGCAGCCTGAAGATGTCAATGCTGAAGGGCTCTGCCTGCAGTGCAGCCTGCAGCGCTGACACTGCTGACTTGTCCCTGTTGACGCAGGCCTGCTGAGCCTGGGTCAGTCTCTGCTGATCCACGTTCAGAAGGGCTGCCTTGGATATGAGGGACTGCACTCTCTCAAGGCTTGCATCTGCAATCAGTAAGCCACATGTCATGATGCTGCAGTGCATGGTGATGGGTCACAGCAGATGCAATGCTTGCTGTGTGTGGATGGATTTGTGCTGAGCCACAAGACACGGCTGGAGGATGCATATGCATATGATGCTGCTAAGCCCCCAGGAACTGTATAGACAAGCAGCAGGGAGATTCAAGTCAGCTGGAGGAATGCATTACTTCGAGCGCCTTGAGAGTACAAAGACACAGTCAGAAGCTGATGACAATGTGTGCGTGATACGGTGCTGACCTCGCAAAGCCGACATGACTGCAGCTTCAGCCTGTTTCTGACGAGCCATGAACACATCCTGGGCCTCAGCAACGTCACCTGAGCCACACCTCATTCAGCTGTTACTACTCAAACGTGTACTGCAGACCAGTGTGATGTGCATCATGTGCCATCTTTGGAGTCTGGCAGCATGGCAGATACTTGACAGGTGCAGATGCAAGAGAGTTTGTGCTGGTAACGTATGTCATCTCTGCGTTAGGGCCATGCTAAGCTTTTCTGTATTGTTGTCAGATGTGATTGAAGTTAGGATAAGACATGCACAACGTTACGAGCAGCATGCGGTGTATGTTCCTCTCTGTGAGTTAAACGGTGGTTGTGCAGCACAGTGACTACAGCAAGCAAGGCTTGTTTGGCATGCCTGCAAGGTGCTCAAAGTGCTGTGCATGCTGTGCTGCCTCTTCCCACTGGGCGCCACTGCCGCCCTGGGCCGCCTGTTTGAGCTGTATGGAAGCTGAGCTTGCTTTCTGCTCAAAGCTTCTGACTGACGCCTGGCTGAGCTGTGCGAGACCTGCGCCCATGACACCAGGGTGACAGACATACCACCATACAGAGTTACCTGTTGCAGCGTGCCACCCACTGATTTACCTATGATTCACCTACGCTAGAAAGAAACAAGACTATACTGAATACACTGACTTACCTATGATTTACCTATGATTTACCTACGCTAGAAAGAAACAAGAATACGAATTGTATGCCACAGAGAGTTCTAAGCTGGTGGCGTCTGATCTTTGCAAATTGCATGCAGAGCATATGAGCAGACTTGGCAGCCTGATCCAGAAAGTCTAAAACAACATGTCTCAGCAGAAACAGAGCACACCTGCCTGCACTAGCTGTGCCGCAGCTGCCTGTAGCTGAGACCTTGTGCCGCTGAGCACGGCAGATTCCATAGCAGCAATAGTTGACTGCTGACGTCTGAGGTGTGAAGCACGCTGCCGGGCAGCATACGCTCGGATGCCTGCTTGAAGCCGTACTACAGCTGCTAGCTTGTGTGCCCTGTACGGACTAGAATGGTACATCCTCCATGCATGCTGTATACAACCTGTGACAGGCGTGTATCACTACTCAGTCCCATCAGTATATGCTTTGCATCATTTGCTTGCAAGCAGCTGACTACCAAGGCAACTGTTATACAGCAGGTAGGCACTGTATGCCGCCTGTCTCTGGCTAAACTGGTTTAGACTGTGGCTGATGCTCATGCAGGTGAGATTTCGAACCGTTTGCACAGACTGAGATAACTTTCCCTGTAGATACAGCACTCACCAGCTGCAGACTGCTGCTTTGCCAGTGTCTGCTGCAGGAGCAGGACCCGCTGCTGTTTTTGTTGACGCTGTGCTGCTCTATCTGCCGCATCTTGTGCTTGAATTTGGAGCAGCTTGGCAGGTGACTCAGCAATGGCACTTTCTTGTGTCTGTGTGTGGTGCTCGGCAGCTGCAGTGGCAGCTTGATCATAGCCCACCAAGACTGATGATGCATTGTAAGGGAGACTGTCTGGCTGTCCAGCAGGATTTGTGGCTTTGATGCTCCAGTCTTCCGACTGTGACAGCTCCGACTCAACCTGTGCAGAAGAACACAGGTGAGCATGGTTTTAGTACACATATACTGACGTGCCAAGTCTGGCAGATCGATGCAGGCGCTATTAACTGTAAGCAGCTGGTCCTCGCTCGCTTCTGTTCGGAAAGCTTCTGGTGCTGTTTCGTGTTGATCAACCCTCAGTTGGACATCTCTCTGCTGCAGCAAGCTTTTGAGCCTTGTAAATGCGGATGGTGACGCGTCTGTGACTTCGTCTCTGCTGGCGTGGTCTTCGTCACTCAAGTCCGACACACTCAAACTTGGGTGCAAAGACAAGGTGCTCTCGGTGTCGGACGGTGCTGGAACGTCAGGACCGTCGTCAAACGCCAACATAAAGCAGTAGACTGGACTTTTGTGATTTGCACAACCCTCAATGCCGGTCACATATACAAGAGCTGCAGCATGCATGCCACTGCACAAGCAAATGTTTGCACCTTGTGATATTCATGTGGCGTTACGCGTAGGCGTTACAATTTGTTTGAGGGAAAAATAGTTAGATTGATACAGGAATTCCCTTCTTGGGTCGTGATCCGTTTGCTGATGTACAGCGTGTCACAGAACAGCATGTGCCATAAAAGCTTTGCTACATCTCTACTATGTGAAAACTGCTGTACCGCTTGTTGACAATTCACAGAACTGCATTGAGGATCTCAGGCCTGCAGGCCCTGCTGAAAAACTTGCTTTAAGACACGGTGTGATGCAGGGACTTCCTTTGACATGCTGTGTATATTGCGTGCATTCCAAAGCACATCTGTGCATGTATGCTACACCGCATATGCTTATTGATGTGCCCTGCAGCATCTTCATTGCCTCAGTGTTGCACGCACTTGCAACACCTGTGGAGGACAGTGCAGCCTCCTGTAACTGTTCACAGATGCTTTGCCAACATGATCAAGCACATGGTCCAAGGTGTCTTGCAGTGTCTGCTGCTGTGCTTGATACTCAGGCTGCCACCTTGGATGGTGCTGGTGTGATGATAAAAAGGACAGCATACTCTTGGCAGCATGGGCCTCACACAGCTTGTCCTCTACTAGCCGAGCCAGCGTCAGACCCCTGCAGTTGTCCTTGACATGTTTTGGATTCCCAATACGATACTGTGCATTGCATTGCAGTGCTGCTCATCACAGCCAACAAGCTACAGATTTGACAGTAGTTGAATGCTGCCACTACAAATGTATCATAGTGATGCATGGGGCATGACTTGACAACTTTTGAGTCTGTATATATCACTGCGCCGCAAAAAATCCTGCAACGTACCCCAGAAGCACTTGGAAGGGCTGTGTCATGCAGATAGGTGGCTGCACACCTGTTAAGGAAGTTCCAGCCATCCTCCTGCTTCTGAATGCCTGGATGGTAGAAGCACATGAGGGTGCCAATGGCTGTGACAGCTTGCGCCTCCTGCTGTTTATCTGGCAGTTGCTGTGCAACTGCGAGGGCTGCTCTGAAGTATTTCTGAGCTTCAAATGAGCGACCACAACTTGCGGCTACAAGTCCATGAAGATATCTGCATCAGCAGCATTATTGTGGGCTTCAAGCCACAAATGCATAGCTTGACATTGCGTACACAGGAAGTGTCATACCTTTGGACAAAGCCTGGCTGACCAATGCCTGTGGTCTCACAAAGATCTGAGAGACTTTGTAGGTAGCGCTATGCCCCTTCCAGGTCTGAGCTCTCCACACAAATGTACACTTGTGTTTTCAGAATCCGCAATTGCTTTTCGGCATGCATGTTCACTGGGACATTTGGTGATGATGGGTATTGCTTCAGCAGCTTGGCTGCACTCATGGCTGTCTGCTGGGCTTGATCAGTACAACCCATCTTCAGCAACATCTCTGCAATGCTCACAAGTGCAGAAACGGCATGTACCCCATACTTCTGGTCGCTGCTGGCTTGGACCATTGAAAGATTGTACACCTCCTCATACCTGCAGAGCTGAACCCACCTTCAATGCTACCATGCAACAAGGTGTAATTGTTTGAAAGATGACACAGTGCTTCCATTTGCAACGCTTGCATTACTACACGTGTGCGCAAATTAGCAGGAAAACACTGACAGGACTGATGGGATGATCAGACACCTCGTGCACTCTAAATGTTAGACACCAACACCAACTTGCTATGTTGATCGGCAGCGCACCTTCGCTTAGCAAGCTGAAACAAGCACTGTGCCTCAGCTACATGGGCCAGAACATCCAAAGCTTTGGCTCTGTCTGCAGCTTTCCCCAATGCCAGCTTGCCGTAAGACTCAGCCATCTCCAAAGCAATGGAGATCTTTTGACCGTCTTTCTGCATGCTTGCAACCTTGTCAGCACACACCAATCCAAGAATGGTATATAACATGCAAGCACAGAATCAAACCTACAGAAAAGCAGCAGTGACAAGAGCAGCTGCATTGATAAGACGTGCTCACTGGTTTGAAAATGTCAACTGCGCAGCTTGTAAGTGGTAGTGTACAGCACGGGCGCACCAGGACAAGAGATTTGCACCCAAGCCTTTGCACCAGATACAGAATGGACCAAGCTAGGCCTGTGCGTGAGCTGTTCAACAAAAAGTTGTCTAGCTGGTGATGCGAGGCCAACGCCATGGCTTCATGAAACAGACAGAAAGCCTGTTTAGGCACGTGATGTCTAAAGAGGTGCTTGGCCTGCAAAAAGATTTCACAACTGTGGCCTGGATGCCATGTCAATCAAACGATACATGCACTGCATGCTATGAAACATGCACTTGCTGCAGCATGGTGCTACAATCAGTGGTTTGGTGCATACAATGTGGTCACAATGCAGCACACTAAAATCAACTGGTTGAGCATGACATACATTCAGTAGATTGATGCTCTTGAGCTTCTTCACCTGATACACTGTCACATGCGACAGCAATGATTCATTGGCAAACTCTGCAAACAGGCACACTTGCATTCACAACACCCGCATTTGCGGGCTCACCTGTATTAGCAGCGAAGCAGCAAAGTCGGCCAGGAGTGAGCGGTATGCTACATCTTCACATGCAGACTCCATGCTGAGTATGTGTGCAGAAGCTCTGAGCAATGCAATGCCTGCTGTAAACCTCCTGAGCCTAAGCAAAGTGGAGCTGATGCCAGCAAAATACTGCAGATGCTGCGGTCCCAAGCCAGCAGGGAGTGCTGGAGGTGCTGCAAGTGCATGATTTAGCCTCTCATGACATAATGCTGCATCTTTGCCTGTTTGTACAGCAGCAAGCAAGGATGGCGGCAGAAGAGGCTCTTGGCAGGCAGCCACAGCAGTGCTTTTGAGGAGGAGATCAAAAGCAGCCTCAAGGGCTACAGCATTCTGCAAAACAAATACAAGCTTCACCAGGGCTGTGCACACTCTGCAACATGTGCTGGGACAGAACTTGGATTGTTTGGGAGGCAGTAGATCGGGTTTGTGCTGATGAGGCAGGGACTGCAGCTACACCAGATATTGTGTCACGAAGATGAGCAATCACGCAATGTCATTCAGGACAACTCAAGGTCCAGAAACAATATTGCTGTTGCACCCAGGTCTGCGTTTTGACAGCTATGAGCAAGATGGTTCTTGCATCTGCATAAAGTATACAACGCTCATCATTGCATGACACGTACATCTGTGATGTGCTAGCACCTGAATTTTACTCCGCAGCCACTGGTATATAGCACCGCCTTGATCAAGCCTATGAATACTCAACAACGTGGCTCCAATGCGCAGTAGCTTCACGTCAACATTTTCAGGCCACAGACTGCTAAGCTGGCAAGCATCTAGGTGGTTCAGCAATTCACACACATGACTCATGTTGCTGACAGCATAGTCGCACACATCTGCTGACATGTTCTGGAGGTTGTTGATTCGATACCCCAGGTACATGGCCCAGGAAAGGGCCTGCTGCAACATCATCAGCTCACCTAAGGGCAACAGTCGAGTCACAGCTCAGGCGTGGGCCCCTAACCACTGTCAACGTTAAAGAAAAGCATATGTGGTCCAACATACAAACAGCACAGACTGTCAGTTTTGCTAAAGGGCATGACTCCTGATTATCGCAGCATAAACAAGCTGACAGGGTCGCGGTGCCTGCACCTACAAAGGCCAAGAGTTGCCACCATACCTGTCTCACTCCAGGCGTGATACATTGCCTGTGCGACATTGACCAGATTCCTGTCCACATCAAACTCGGGGTTCAAAGGAGACTTGCTGTAGCAATCCACAGCTTGCAACCGGTAGTAGTGAGCAGCTCTTGCATACTGAGCAACATTGGAACACATGCGCCCATGGTCAGCAAGTGAAAGTCACTTGCATGGCGCTGCAGCCTGCACGGCAAAAAATGATAGCGTACAACATTCAGGTATGTGTCATGCACGAGCAAGCAACTCAAGCATGACAGCTTGCACAGGTATCATGTCCCATTGCTTCATGCCGACAAGCTATGGCATTCTCACAAGCTAGGCAATGTTACCTTGTCAGAAACGTTGCTCCAGCGTGCAGCACATGGTCCTTGAAGACTCTGTATGCCTCCGACTCGTGTCCAGCTGGATGCGCTACTGCCATAGCCAGCAAGCCCAGACCTGGATCAATCATCAAATCGTCCTCCTGTTTGGAGTCATACAACAGCCAAGGTGAGACTGCCCATCACAAAGCACAGAACTGCAAGAAGGCAGTGTTCATATCTCTTGGTCTGTCATCGTTGCTTTGTTGCCCTGTTTTGCAGCCAAAACAGGGCCAACAAGATTTTTGATGGGCAACATATCACAGCAATCCTATCAAGAGCAGATCCGCTGGGGCAAAGCTTGTGTTTGCAAGGCTGTAAAAATAGGCTGTACATGGTGGATACCTGGATAGCTTGAACTTCAGCCAAAAAGCTCAGCAAGGATACAGCGTCCTCATTCAAATGTTGCCAGCTGCCAGAGTCATAGCAACTGGTGTAACACCTCCGGGAGAACATATGTGTAGCATCTTTTGGATTTGTCATCTCCCTAACAGCTTCCTCAAGGTCCCCCCGAGCGTATGAGGCCCCATACCATACAAGTGTGTCAGAATCACAGCTAGGACCACACATAGCCTGGTCTGCAAATCAAGCAGGGCATCTGCTTTTAGTGCCATGCATTGGAACAAAGGAAAGTCATGACTCGTCACTTGGTTCTTCTGGCAGACAGCATGTTTCATTGACATACACAACTTTATCTACTCAGTGAGTGGCATGGATCCAGCCAGGCGATCAAAGTGTATGACTCACCTTCACAAGCTTGGATGAATGCTGCAGGGGCAGAGACAGACATTGGGCTGAAGCTCAGGCTCCCTAACATCAGCAAATCGATAAGGCATGAGGCTGCAAATGCAGCCAATTCTGCTATTGGGCTGACTTGGAACCATATCTCCGACTGCAAGTCGGACCTTGTTGCGTCTGCTTCCCACAGCCTTGCAGGATCTCTGATGGTATCTGCAAGCAGACTGACAGCCTGCAGGCAGCATGTGCAGCTTGTTGCTTGTGGTGTTGCTCTGCATGACAGAACACTCAAGCTTGAGGGCAGCCTGTAAGGGGCAGCCAGATCAGCAATTTACCTTCGCAAGAAACCTTGCACCTCTTTGTAGCTGCTTCTGCTCTACCCACAGCACATACACCAGCTCTAGCAGGACTGAGATGTTGTACTCATGCAATGATGGGGTTGACAACATGAGCCTAGCTGAGCTACATCTGTCTTGAACAACACACAGATACATGTCCAGCTGCAGCTTCTCTGCACCTGCAAAGCAAGATGTTCTCCATCTTAGCGTCTGCACCCATATGAAGGTCCTGTAGTGTATGGCATGGAACAGCCTGCAAAGTGGTGGCTGTGAGGCATACCACTGTTCCATACGTCTTGTGTCTTTGACCTAACTGCCGGCAGGTTTGTCATAACTGGAATATAGAAAGTCAGCATCTGACCATCAGCTGCTGCTATGGCAAGCTGCTTCCATGTTTGACAATTGTGGGGACTATCGGTTGGACAGACCCCAGCAGCATACCAAGCAAGGCAGCATTGCTGCAGCTGGTGCTGCCACATCCTGTGGCATCACATGTCAACACTCTTATCACTTGCATGTAAACACAAGACTCTTGCTGGGCCCCAGATCAATTGTCAATATCCAAGAGTGTACGCAGCTGATGACAAATCTGTGCAAGGCTCGCTAGGGAGGCTGGGGGAAGCAGTTTAGCTATCCCTTCAACTATGTCAGCTGGCCATTGCACCAAGATTTGCAACTTGTCAGGATTTCTCGACAATGCAACCTTCGCTTCTGATGCCAGATCCGAGTATGCACCCTGTGCAAGCAGGCAGCTTGGATACGGTGCAGTGTCTGAGGCAGTGATCAGGCAAGCAGCATGTGTAAAGGCATTATGACGGCTGATTTGCCAGTCCATGTAGTCGATGACCTGAGCTTGAGTCAGAGTTTTGGAACGCCCTGCTGCCGTAGACAAGAATGTGTTGAAAGGCTAAGTACTATTTGCGATCACCATAGTGATCCAATCAGTTGGGCAGATCACATACGATGCGTTCGACCAGTCGACTTGTAAATCAAATGCTTCATGTCAGCCACGACTGAGAACAGCTTACACAGGCCAGCGATTGGGCCTTCCGGTCGGTACCTTCCGTATTTCGAGTGCATATGCATGAATGCTGCGTGGAAGAAGAATGCCGGTCAAGATCACAGGAGCTGTGAGAGCTCGGCAGCTTAAGTGCCTCGCCTTCAGCCCTTGATGCATAAGCAAGGTTCTGGGAGACTGCGACTGTTCAACACCTTGCGCTTCGTGCCAAGGCTTCTTATTTATAGGTCGCAAAAGCAAAGTTTGCATGCCGTCAAGTTTGAGTTCAACACTACTGCCTGGTCCCCGCAGCAGTTGCGGACATCCGTTGCAGTGCATCACAGGTATTGCACTGATGCACAGACGTCGCAAAAGGTTGCTTGGTTTCCCTGAACGGCCTTGTCGGATTTTGACGTTGACCCCACTGCAGCAGTATAGATAACAGACCGTGCGCTTCACAGAAAGCTGGTCATTCAGCTTTAACATGCTTCGGCTTAGTGAACGGAAGCAAGAACTTCACTTGCGATGGTGGTTACTCAAGGCCAGCTGGCCGGCGGACGGTAACACGTCACCGACTCGCCCACATAGACAGTATTGCTGCAAGCCAGCCAGGCTCCCAAAGTCCATCGCATGATGCAAATAAGGATCTTGAAGTAGATGCAGACTGGCCGGCTGGGCCAAAACTTCCTCAAACTGACTGCAAGTCAACTGGAGAGTCAAACAAGTAAGCATCCTAACCAGCTGAACAAGCTTGCTTGCAGCACTGTACAGCAGTACCTCAGCATGGTTAGAATGATCTTTGCCTGGACCACAGCCCAACAGACTATGCAACACAGGTAGCGCAACAATCAGTCCAACATGATGCTTCCTCATCGGCAGCAATTCAAACTTTGCTGCAGGCGAGTCAGGGCCCCTTCCGAGAAGACGATACGGCCAAATTTCTTTTTTGCCTTGCAAGTCAGCCAATCAGAAGCAGTGGTGGCAGCCATCAAGTCAGTGCACAGCAGCCTGCTGCAGCACTCAGCAGATCTCCAGGCAGCATTTGTAGAGCCAGAGACAGCGCACCTGACTATCCTGGTCACAGCTCTGCAGGCTCAAGATGATGTGCAGCGAGCAGAAGCAGCCATGGAATCATTTGCTGCTGGTACAGCCCTGGACAGCACTTTGGCTCAGCCATTGACTCTGACTCTTGAAGGCCTGAGCCATTTTCGACATCAGGTGTGCATGTGATGAAAGCCCAATTGCTATATCTTTGTAGTCATTCTGCACAAGATACTCCGTGCATCTAGTAATGGCTAGTGTTGAATCTCAGATTGTTTGTGACAAGTCTGCTGACTTTCCAGATAGCAGTCTCAGCAGACCCTGCCATGGCTTTGCATTGAGGCATGGCAATGGTCAAGAGCTTTGCTATGAAACAGTGTCTTACCAGGACAATGCGCATGGCATGTCTTATGATCGTTGCCATAGCCATGTCAAGCTTAGGTATACAAAACATCATGCAGGTGTTGTTTTTGGACATTAAGAAGGACGTGCAGCACAAGCGGCTGCTAGCGATTGTTCAGGCAGCCCGGCAGCATCTGCAAACCGCAGGTGTGAGTTCAAGTGTCAGTCAGACTGTGCATGGTCCTTTATCACGATCAGTTTGCAATCAGCTGTATGCACATGTTTCACGGGTTGATGACATACTGCTCTGCCTCACTCACCATTCAACAGCTCACATAGTCCCTGAATTGCAATCTTCTCGTCTAGCATGTTTTGTAGCATGTGCATTACTTTTGCCATAATAGGTCAAAAGCAGAAACTCTCAAAGTCAGAGTAGCCACCAGCTTCCTGGTCTAACTGAGTACTTCTTAGCATCCTGAGCATGTGTGGGGTTCAGTGTCACAGGTGTGAACAGCACTGATGACAGACAGTGCCACTTTGTGGCACATGTCACCATTGCTAAGATGAGTAAACTCAAGGGCCATCGATGCAAACGAGGCTCCAGTCCAAAGAAGATTGCAGAGGTGTATTCACGACGTTGCTTTTACAGACGGCACTAGCAGTCTGATTGTTGCACTGTAGGATGGCATTTGGCAAGTCTCAGTCCCCACTGGTGCACAGATGCCTGGCCTCACAAGCCCATACTCAGCAGCTCACAGGCATTTGACTTAATCTGCTAGCCTGTGGGGCATGATTTCACAAAATGCACCATTTCTGGTTGCACTGCTAAGTTGTGTGTCATAGGCAATGCAATAATCGTTCTTCAGTGTTCTGTTGCAGGAGGCGTATGCAGAGCATGTTGGCATCCAAGCTGGTGTTGTGCTTGTGACAGAGCTACAGCTGTGCCCCATGCAGGTCTGCAGCCTTCTTTCTGTATGCATGTCCTTGCTGCAATGCGCAGCTTCATACATGTATACAGTACAGTCGACAACAATCTGTTCTATGCTGTCCCAAGGTTACACTATTAGTGGTGCTTGGCAACATCACCTCCATGTTGCTGAGCACGACTACGCAAATGGATCGGGCCATTCTTGGTGAATGTCATGGTGGACTTCATTGCACATTGCTCACTGCATTGTGTGTTGGCTATCTGTTGGGTGGCACTTAGGCTCATTCCAAACTTGTTGCAGGGTCGGCAGCCTGGCTCTTACTACAACATTCAGAAAAGCGTGAACATCTGTCCAGCACAGGTCGAGGATACAACGTAAGGTGCTTTGCCAAAGCACATGCTCAGCGAGTTGTAGATCTATTAAACATTTTCACATACTTTTTCCAAAAAACATGATGTCGTAGCTGTGAGGTACCGAGACGTCATTCGCCTCACACCAGATGCAGACTACCTGCCAGCTCATGCAAAATACTGGTTAATTTAATTTAACACCTTGACTACCTATTACCTATTAAATTAAATACCTTGACTTTGTTTCATTAATGCAACAATGGTGTGAATGTTTGATAATCCTAAACAAGCTCCACTCGAAATTCCTTAGCTGGTGTGGACAATTTGTAGGTACACTGAAACGAGTGTATACACTTGCCACGTCTGTTGAGTCGGCACCTCTGCCGAATAGTCTGCAGCCTGGAATCATGGGTGCTGAAGTGGTTTCGGAGCTGATACTCTGCTTTTTGAACAAGCTGCATCTAGCTTGTAGGCTCCGCCTGACATCGGCTGCAGCTTTGGACGTGATGCCGCTCGGACGCCGAACAGATTGCGGCGACGCCAGATTTGCTGGCGTAGAGTTGGCGGTGCCAGCGTCCAACCCAGAAGCCTGCGTGCAGGTTAGCAAGTCGACCAGTCGCCACCTCTCTTTGTTGAAGACTAGCACGCAATCAAGAAACTGCATGTGCTGCAGGATGCCTCCGAGTGTGGTTTTGACTTCGTTGCCGCCCAGCTGCGTCGATCCCCCAGCGGAGAGGCTGGAGTTGAATCTCTACAGCCTTTCACTAGTGCAAACGCTTTGCTGGTACCACCAGGACGAAGCGGACAGGTGTACTTGACTGCAAAGCCGTACTGCTACTGTCTTTGTTTACTACTGTGTCGCTTCACCAAACCTTCTTTGCGAAGTCAGCAGCATCACTGCAGCAGACATCGCTCTTGTCACGTTGACCTTACAGTACATGTCCCTGCTGTGACACATGCTATATTACAACATGTGAAAGGCAGGCTGTTAACAAGGCCGCTGTTGTGTCTTTGCTTGCAGATTATTGGCATCACGAGTACTTGCTTGGATGCCGACTCCTCAGATGCAAGACTCAGGCAGACAAGTGCCGCAGCGCTGAGAGAAGAGCTTGAGTGGGGCATTCATCTGGGGTTGCAAGCTTGCATTCTACCACTGCCCTACAGGCTTGATAATGCCAACTTCGCTCATGTCATCAACCAGGTAAGCAAATTGCTGCTCTTGGTTATTTCCTGTCACCATTTGGCCATGACTCAGCACTTCAGGACACATTGCGATTTTGAAATGGTATCACTACCTTTGGGATTTTGAAATGGTATTTTGAAATGTATCACTACCTTCCAACAGGTGCAGCTGACTTGTGTGCTCTGTATGCTTGCATGCAACGGCTGCTTGACAGCTGCAAATACTTCTGTCAACCTGCAAATCAGTCACAACCACATTCGCATGCAATGTTTCCCAACACAGACATCAGCGTCAGTATTCGCTTCAAACACACCAAAGCTGTCAAGAGATTGCTGGATGTCTGCAGCACTTGAATGCTCAGCATGTCATCACCCTCAAGTAACAACCGCACATCTGCAAGCATGCCCGCATGGTCCCTGGCCATCATCAGCCTTCATCTGCCCTTCATTTGGCTTATGCATGTACAGCTATCAGCCCTCATGATGGGTTTATCAACTTACATCACAGTCTCTGGCCCTCTTCAGGTGATGGGAGGCATCAGCAACATGGCACTCTGGCTGCGAATGCCTTTGACCGTGCTCACCCCTACCTCTGGTCAGCGTGCATCAGCTGCATCTCCCACTGGAAATGTGCCTACTCCTGACACCTCTCCACCACCAGTGGCTAATGGGCACCACCCATCTCAGACCTCGGCAAAGCAAGCTACTGCAGGTGTGTGTAACCTTGGCAGGATCATGTGCTGTATCACAATGCCAGCGTGTCCATGACAATATTTGCCAGCATCTCTTCATGCTGATCACGAGGAAGCAATGCCTCTTGTCCTGCGAGCCTCAATCAACTCGGAGTTATGAGCTCACGACTGTGATCTGTAGCCTTCCTGGGCTGTGCGATGCCATCTTAGAGTGATCAATTCCAGATTAGCGCATAGTGGTGTAATTTGAAAAGACAAGAACAGCATCCCTGGATGTGACCAAACAGGTCCCGACCTGTGAGTGCATATCACTGTGAGCAGCATCTGAGCTTGAGCTTCCAGCTAAAGCTCATGCCTCCTGCACAAAGCATGCCTTGCACCATGTTGCTAATATCGCAGCTCTTGACCGTCATTTACAGGCGTTCCAGCTAATTGTTTTTGCCAGGTACCTACTAGGTGTGCCTAAACCCTAGTCCTGTGAGCCAACATGCACTAACATGAGACATTAATTGCACCCAAGGGGTGTGCGCTGACAGGGCGAGTGCCATAGACGCAATTGCGAGGCAGAAAACCTCTGCCCACTACCCGACACGCAAGCCTGAGAAATCAGCATGTTACCACTGAGGCTTGAACCCGCGACCTGCTGCGTCACATCCTGACACATAGCAGCTTATACCAAAGGCTGGGTGGACCTCTGGGGGGGTTTAGGTCTTGACTCTGAAGCAGCCCATATACAGCCTGTCTCCGACCTTCAAGAGTGCAGTGTCAAAGCATGAGGCACTTCACACTGTCCTCACACCCCGTGCTGCCGCCTCTGGAGGCTCCCGTTATGATCGCTGAAAAGCGTAAACTTTGCTTTTCTTCTTCTTTTCTGTTCTTTTCACTGTCCTCACACAGGGCTTGGTGCACTGCAGGCTCTGCAAGCTCTTCGGATCCCTGGGAATGGTGGAATCGAGTCCGCTGCATGTGTGGACACAATGGCCAGCTGGGTGTGGCGCTTGAGCTTGGGCCTTTCCTACCTTCTGAAGCAGAAGTGCGGCGGTGGTATGGGGAGCCTGTGCGAGCCATTGTGGTGCCTGTCAGCGTGTTCCAGACCAACAAGCGCGGCTTCCCTGCGCTGTCAAAAGCTCATCAGGCTGTGTTGGTGTCTTTCTTCCAGCTGAACGTGCAGGTGAGGCACATCTGCTTTCTCTCTCAATCAGTCACTTTGACAAGCCCTGCATGTTGGTCAATGCGAGGTTAGCGTGCCCTTGCTTGAGATGGCAAACTGTGGCCGTGGTGAGTTCTGTTGTTTGTTGAAGCACAAGCAGCAGAAGGAGTACTATGCAGGATGCTGATTGGTTCTTGATTATGATTGGGCTAGTGTAGAGGCAGACCACAATGATTGCTGGCATAAATATACACTGCTGCCAAGGCTATGGCCCTGGCACATGCAAGGGCATTGGCTCTTGTGATGCTGATGTGTTGTCATTGGGATGATCAAGGGTCACCTGCTGGTTTACATCACACCTGATGCTCATCGTGCCATCTCACCTGTCTCGTGTCCCCAGTAGCGTCCCTTGCCATGAAGTAACCAAGCATGCAGGCAACAAGCACTGAGCACAGTGCAGTTGTACGCAGTTGCTTATGTCTGATGCGGTCCGCTTTGTGTCACTGTGACTATCAGGTTGTCCTAGTTTGAAACAGGCCAAATAGAGAGATGTATACTCTGTGTAGAGCACTCCAATGGTTCGTTCATTGCTGGTCAACCGCGGCTGCAGGCACTGTTGTATGACACAGACTACATCATGTCATCAGCTTTTTCAACAGCATCTCCCAGCTTTTGCAAAACCAGCCAAAGACACATGATTATATTGCTGAACACTACACCCAGTCTGCACATGGCTTGTAAATTGCAACTGTAGGTGCTGCTGTCTGATACAGACCACATCATGTCACCAGCTCTGTCCACATCCGTGTTTCCCAGGTTTGCCAAAACCACCTGAACACACATGTATAACTGCAGAACACTCCACCCAATTTGTGCACTGCATGCAAACTGCAGGTGCTGTTGTCTGATACAGAACACATCATGTCACCAGCTCTTTTCTCATCAGCGTTTCCCAGCTTGAGTGAAGCCAGCCAAAGACACATGCATAACTGCAGAACACTACACCCAATTTGTGCTTTGCACGCAAACTGCAGGTGCTGTTGTCTGATACAGACCACATCATGGCACCAGCTCTGTCCTCATCAGCGTTTCCCAGTTTAAGTGAAGCCAGCCAAAGGCAGATGCCTGCTGGCACCAGCACCAGCAGCAACGGCCCGGAGGAGCAGCACCCCTTGAGGCCCTATTGGGAGTACCTCAGCTTCCTGTTCAAGCGGCAACCAGAGCCTGATCCAGACCAGATGCTGGAGCTCAGCTACAGAGACTATCTGCAGGTATTCACCATGTTGTCATGCAGGGACATGTGATCACAGCTGTACAATGGTCTATGTACTTGTGTACACACTCCCATGATGGCATGCATTGACACATGATCACAGCTGTACAATGTGTATGTACCTGTTTACACCTTCCCATGCAATCACGTATGAGCTAATGGTCACTGAAATACAGCAGTTGCGCGTATTCAAACACCGTCTGAGCACCAACACGCTGAGTCTGACCAAAACGATACTTGTGAAATACAGACGAGGCAGCCTTTTCTCACGCAATCACTTAGAAAAGCAATCCTGTGCAATGGGTGTGACAGTGTCATCTAAATGAACATGAATGCCCATGCTGCTTATGTTGGCCATTGGCTCGATCTTGATCTGATGGTGGAGCGGCAGGGTCAGAGCCAGAGAGAAGTGTTTTACATGCAACAGATACATGCAGCATGTGGCCGAGACCTGACTGATCTTCTGGTGGTTTTGTAGGCACCTCTGCAGCCGCTACAGGACAACCTGGAGTCAGCAACCTATGAGACCTTTGAGAAGGACACCACCAAGTACACCACCTATCAAGCAGCCATTGAGGCAGCCCTGGTGGAGTGCACACCCCAGCAGGGGAGCAACCACATTGTCATCATGGTGGTGGGAGCAGGCAGAGGCCCTCTTGTCACAGCTTCTTTACAGGTAATGCAGCTTCCTTACAGGTGTGCAGCTTCCTTACAGGTGTGTAGCATTTTCTCTGATATAATAATAGTGAAAATTTACAGAGCTAGCTAATCGTCCTTGCCAGGTACCTGTTGGGTGTGCCTACACCCAAGTCCTGTGAGCCAACATGTACTGACACAAGACAGTAATTGCACCCAAGGGGATTTTCTCTCCCTCACGGTTAATTTGCTTTCTAGTACCCACTTCTTTGCTTGTCTCGCATTCTAGCAGGCTTCTAGTGTTAGCTGTGGCATCTTGTCACAGCTTTCTTAAAGGTGTGTAGCTCTTTCTCTCCCTGTCATAATATCTGAACGGGTGGTTTGCTTTCTGTTACCTACTTCTGTATTTGTTTCACCTTCTAGAGCGCTTCTGATGTACTGCTGTGGCTTGTTGTAGATTGTGTCCAAGGTACAGCTGTGGCAATTTGCAGAGTTTGGTGGAACGTGTCCCAAACCTGGGGCTTCTGATGCGCTGCTGCTTGTGATGTGCTGCTGACGTGCTCTTGATTTGCTGCTGCTGACATGCTGCTTGTTCTGTGCTGCTGCTGCTGCTGCTGCTGCTGCTGCTGCTGAGACATGCCATCGAACAAATGGCTCAGCATATGATCAGGTCTCCAACAGCAGACAGTGCAGCAAAGCAAACACAGCAGCAGGTCTTGTGTATTTTGTATACAATTGCTTGCAAGATGGTACTGCCTTGCAGCAGACATATATCATGAGTCTCAGCAGTGGTTTCCCAGTAGTGCATGCATGACAGTTGCAGAGCTGCAATGCTGCCAGCTAATCTTGAAAAGGGTCCAGGCTGCCGCTTCAGGCGGCTACTGCCTTGTATTCCATGAGGCGCTGGCTTCTTTTCTTACTAGCAAGATGCTGCTGCTGCTGTTGCAGTGATAAAGGAAGCCTATGCTGGTGCCGCACATGCCCCTTTCACAGGGAGCAGGACCTAAGCCTTATCTATAACATCTTGTACAAACTACGCCATCAAGCCTTGACAGACAACATGCTCAGTGACTGTTTGCTCTCTGGCTGCAGGCTGCAGACAAGACTGGACGGCAAGTGAAGGTATGGGCGGTGGAGAAGAACCCTAATGCCATCATCCACATACAGCACCTGGTTGCATCTCAAGGGTGAGCTGCCTTGTCTTTCATGCTTGCTCCAGCCAGACAGCATAAGCTGTTTTGTGTGAGACAGCCTGCAGGTGGATTTGCTTGCAGCACTGTTGCATAGGCCCTCACTCTGTGTGCTGCCTTGTAACCATGCAAACCCCCAGGACTCCCCCGGACTTGCATCACCATGGCATACCTTAATATGCAGTCAGAAGCATCTTTAGACAAGGCTTTTGACATACCTGCTGTTGTTCAGCTGAAGCTGTTTTTGGTAATGTTTTGGCCACCCCCGGGTGATGCATTTGTCTGCTGTGCCATGTGGACATTGAGTTGTACCCCATGAATGTTATACACATCCCATGCAGGACCACTCCTTGCGTCTTTGGAATGTAGAGACTCAGATCGTAATGCATGCTGCATGCAGGTTGGAAGATGTGGTGACCATTGTGGCAGCTGATATGCGGCACTGGGAAGCACCTCAGCAAGCAGACATCCTGGTCAGTGAGCTACTGGGGTCTTTTGGGGACAATGAGCTGTCCCCAGAGTGCCTTGACGGGGCCCAGAAGTTTCTGAAGGAGGGAGGAGTCAGCATTCCTCAGTCCTACACTAGCTTCCTGCAGCCCATCACTACAGCCAAGCTGTGGAATGATGTCAAGGTGAGCAACCACACAAGTGTGTGCGAAATGCTGCTGTTGCTTTTGAGAGCAGACTGGTTGTGATTCAGTTAGCCGACCTCAAGAATGAGTAGCTGCACATTGTGCAGTGGCTTCCTGCGACCAAAACTGTGTTGAGAGTTGGGCGGGGCAACGTGTTCTGACGTCATACTTATGCGCTGGCTGAGGATACGTGATGCAAATCAAGAACCATCCATGTGGCACAACAGTTTTGTCCCTGTGCAATTGCTGCATTGCAATTGCATTTGATGGCTGATCCATGCAGCATGCTCACGAACCTAATGCAGTCATGTTATATGAAAGCATTGTTATCGCATAACCATGTACAATGTTACACGGTTATGGTTATGCATGGTCAGATAGTGTGCATGAGCATTTGTTTTATGCATTTTACAGGGGGGATTAGTTTTGTGCTTTTAAGGTTGTTATACAGGCTGTATGGCCTGCTAGTGATGTGTGGCAGCATAGCAGCAGCAGGGACCAATGCTGTGTCTGCTGCAGGCTTATGATGATCTGGAGCACTTTGAGACCCCCTTTGTGGCTAAGCTGCACCGGTTTACCCCCCTTGCTGAACCTCAAGCTGTCTTTACCTTCCATCACCCCAACAAGTCAGAGCACATTGACAACTCCCGCTGTTGTCAGCTGAGCTTTGAAGCCTCAGCACATCCAGGCATCTGTCATGGCTTTGCAGGCTACTTTGATGCTGTTCTGTACAAGCAGGTTCACCTAAGTATCCTTCCCTCAACTCACACGCCCAACATGTCTAGCTGGTTCCCCATTTACTTTCCCATTCAGCAACCTGTGCAGCTTCTGGCTGATCAGCCTTTAGAGCTAGGTGTTTGGCGATGTGGGGCAAATCATAAGGTCTGGTATGAGTGGTGTGTGACGCACCCACAATGTTCAGGCATTCACAACCCCAATGGCAGATCATACTTCGTGGGGCTATAGCACATCAGTATAGACAGCAGTCGGGGTTTAGGTCAAAGTCTGTCATGCATTCTGACCCCAGGGTATCTACCTGAAGGGCATCCGGTCCATGAACTGATCTGAGCGAACTTGATACCATGAAGCAGCACTGATGTTACAGTAGTCAGCAGCGCAGCTGAACAAATTGTGCAGGTGGGGGCTAAACAACACAAAAGTGTGACGGAGTATGCAGTATATCAATCAAACAGCAGTCATTGAGCGTTATTAAATAACAACTGCTGCAGAGTCTCAGTCATGTGCCAGGCGTTTCATCTGCGTGTGCAGCCAGTTAACACCTCAAACGTCATTTGGGCAGGTGGCGAGTTATGTGCCAACATGACATATGTGCCAACATGAGATATGTGCCAACATATGTTCGCAGAGATGCATCAACCTGCAGAAGCTGCCAAACTTAGTCTACCTGAACATACCGTAAAGCATGTATTGCAAGTGCCATATCAGACATACTCAAGGTTGTGGCATCATTATACGAATGTGGATCGATCCACATTGATCCTGATGATAAAAGCACTCACCTTTTGCTGATATCATCAATGTCTATATGTGCCGGCAAGCATGTGTTGCGGTCATCACTGTGGCTGCTGTAATGACACGTGTCTCTTCTTCTCAATAAATATCGACATTTATTGACACAAAGTTAACGTTGTAGCATGTTGTAGACAATAATGCTAAAACTTGTTTAGCAAGCGAAGACATTCCAAAATGGCAACATCCTAATGATACCCTAATTCAACACAACTCAATTACAAATGTTGTAAAAGCAAAGACAGTACAAAAGGCACCACTTACTAGTCATCTGATTCAGGAGGGTAACGCTTCATGTCAAGAGAAAGATTGCCGTAACTAGTGTCTGAGCATCTCATGTTGCTTAGATTCAAAAACTTCATCTTGGGCCACAGTCCATTCCCAAGCTGCTTTGCAGGGCTCAGCCAGTTTACACCTTCCTTTAGAACATCTGAGTCACCACGCAGTACAGCAATGGCTGCAACACAACATGGACCAGTCAAGCCAGTGCCCCAGCCATAAATCCTGTGTCTACCAGTCATGTTATCATGCAAGTCCAGTGTCTCTAGCTCAAACCAAGCACCCTTCATCAGGTTTTGCAATGCTTTCACATCAAGACGGTTCCATGATAAGCTAAGCCTTCTCAGCAATGGCCAGGATCCATTGGCCAAGTGCACCATTGCAGCTGCATCAAGGTTATTCTCGCAAAGATGGAGAGCTTGCAGATTGGGCCAGTTGCCTTTGACCCACACCTCTATGTCGGATGCCAACAGTGAGTTTTCACCCAGGTTGAGGCTCTCCAAATTTGGCCAGTTGCCCAAGCAGAGCAGCCAAATTGCTATAGCATTTAGCTTGCAACACGACAAGCACAGTTTCTTGAGGTGCAACCACTCACACATCACAAGATCATTCACGCGTTTTGCACTCACTGAACGGTCTCCAAGGTTCAAGCTCTGAAGGTTTGGCCGAGCCTTTGCCAAGTGTGGAAGCACAGACAACTCCACTAGTGTGCTTGCAAGATCAAGGTTCTTGAACGAGGGCCAGTGCGCTTCTGTTAGGCCTATGAGAACCTGGGCAGGGAGGTACCCGTTTCCAGAAAAGTGCAAGCTCTCCAAGCATGGCCATTTCCCCAGAGTCAAGTAGGCAATAGCATCCACCGGCAGGGTACAGAAGTTTAGTTTGAGCTTTTTAAGTTGTGGCCAGTTTCCTTTAGACAAGGTTTCCATGCACCCCTCATTCAATGAGTTGAATGACAAATCCAGCTTTTCCAGCAAAGGCCACCTTCCAGTCACCAACCATCGAAGCTTGGCAGCATCAGCCTCACTGTTATGCATACTCAGGCGTCTCAGCTGTGGCCAATGTGCTTCAGCCAAAACCTTCCAAGATGCCAGTTGCAACCAATGGCTGTTGAAGTCAATTGCCTCCAGCAAGGGCCATTTGGCCAGAAGCAGTGGTGACAGTTCAGCACTCTGGTCGGCAGACTGTTCTATATTACTGTTCCTAAGACTAAGGGTTTGCAACAAGGGCCAATCGGCCATGGCTAGCTGTGTGAGGCTTCTGGCATCAAGGTCACGGAGGCCTCTCAGGTGGACAACCTTCATATGGGACCACTGCTGGCTGACTAGCAGCAGTATGTCTTCTACACACTGGACTTTCATGCTGGTAGCAGTCTGTTGCATCTGGCTGCGGAACTGCCTGCTGGTGGACAACAATGCCCTTCTGGATCTGCGTGACATATGGCCAAGAACTTGGGGCACTTGCTGGATGATGTCTGAGAGCTGAGATGCTGACATGGTTGTTGAAGCAGCCTGAATTCTGTTTTCTGTGGTTGCGACCATGAGAAAACCTGCAGCATGAAATGATGACCCCGAGAGCTGTTCAGTCTACCTGTGTGATAACTGTGTGCCAGTTTTGGAAAGTGTTTTGCATAACAGTAGCGGAAGTTGCACCTGTGAAGTCTAGATCTTGAAGGCAACAGAGCTTGTACCGTCTTGTCTGCTAGACCTCTGTCTGACTCCCTCTGCCTGATTTGCCTGAGTCAAGAGGCGGACAGTGAGTATCAAACAACAGAATATGTCAGACTTTGCAGGGAAGGTGGCAGGCTATGCTGATCAGCTTGAGTGTACTAGGATCTGCTTGCAGACACCTTCTGCCCGACTAGCACAGCACGAAAACGACGAAAGGCAAGTATCTGGCGTAGTTTGCACAAAATGTACTTGCAAACAGTGAAGTACCACAAAGTTGAGATGGCTACCCAGCAACGCCCCCGGCGTAAAGCTTGCTGTGATGCAGTAGACCGATCACTTATGATTCACCACGGGCTGCTGAGGCGTAAGAGCACGTAGAAAAATGTCTTGTGCTGTTGCGGTCAGAAGGCTCAGCAGAATGTTGTACTACCCCTTTGAGCTACCCATTTGAGCCCGTTTGCCAACTGGGGGGGTGCACGTCTATCAAATCAAATCCTCAGCCAAAACCTGCGGTATGCACTGTGCGTTGCTATAGCTCTTTGGTTTTGCCATCATGGTCTGCCAGGAATCGAATATGCTTGGACTGAAATTGAGCTGTGCAGGCAGAATCTACCACTCTGGTCCTCTGCACTCAGACACCTCACCAGGTGTGGCAAGAAGGCTTTACCAGTCGTCTTTGAAGTGCAGCAGTCTCACCACGCAATATCTTGCTGCTGAGAAGTAGTGCTTGCAGATGTCCAGCAAGACAGTGCTCTCATCACACTGTCAGCAACAGTACGCTAGCGCATAGCAATGCAGCCAAACCAGCAGCCACCAATACCCCCAGGGCTGTTTCTCCACCACAAGCCAGGGCAGCTGCCCTTTTTGTTTGCTCACAAACCTATCCAGCTTTCTACTCAAATAGGCGCACACCAGCCGGATCACCAGAGCAGTTGGCGAGACCTATGCATGTCAATGCGCCTAGGACTGCCATCAGTAACAGGGCTGACGGTAGGCCAGTAACAGCCCTGTAGCCAGAAACAGCCCTGTGGCTCAGAGGACCACAGCTCTAGTGTGCCAGCAGCCGATGCTGACTTCACTGCTTCCCCTCCTGAGCATGCAGCACCTGACTCTGAGTGCAGTGTAGCTGCCAAACTTCCTCAGTCATCAGCAGCAGCATCTGCCCTCCAGATCATGACCGCACCATCAATCATTGCATCAGCCAATTTGCTGCAAGCTGTTGCACATTAGCAGACATCCTCTGGCTTGCAAGGTGTGTTACAGCCTGTGACTTTGACCTCTCATGTGACTCTCAATCCTGCAGTGCAAGGTCCAGGTGAAGCCAGCTCTGTGCCACACTTGGTGACATCACTGCATGGATATGAGACATGTGCTTACCCACAGCAGAACCTGGATAGGCCAAAGGCTGATGCATTGCAAGACTCAGGGGTTGTCATTGTCTGCCACTTGAGCTGCTGCTGTGTGTGGGAATGCAAGCGTTTGCTGAGTTACACGCTGACCTGCAGTTGTGCACCTTGTGGAGCACAACAGGCGTTTACAGAAGCATGCGCCGAATGTACTGACAGACTGTGTACAGCTGTGCCATCACCCACAGTTTCAAACTCAAACTCTTTTTTGAAAAACTGTAATATGCCCCCTTGCTCAAGTCTCAGCACTATTGTTTGCCTTATGATGCTTTGCATTGCATGTGTGGCAGAAGCATTGTCAGCTACTGGTCCAGACTGTTTTGTATTTTGTGCCACAGGTGGTGACTCATTGGCAGTGGTCCTGCAGTAGGCAGGTCTCATGCATCCATAGTTGTGGGAGCTGCTGTCAGAATCTGTGTGGGCATCATCAGCCCCTTGTGAAACCAGCTGAATGAATTTAGGCAGGCAACAAGGGCTCGGCATGCAGAACAGGCACAGCGGCAGTCAGAACTGGATCATGCTCAGCAGGCACAGCGTGCACTGCAGGTACAGCGTGCCCAGCATGCACAGCGGGCTCAAGGTCTGCAGGGGCCCCATGGTGTCATAAGAATGCAGCCAGGGCCTCGTAGGATGCTCAGACACAGCTGCCAAGATCAGTCCTCTGTCACACAGCTGTCAGAAGTATTGGCAGCAGAGCTTTATGCAAACACAAGCCAGGATATACACCAGAGAATACAGGCTGAGGCTGCAATCCAGGCAAGACTACTGCAGCTGCCATAGAACATAGCCATGTCTTAGTCACAGCAGGCAGTTGCGTTGGCTTTGCATGACGTTGTCACATTGGTACAGGCAGACAGAGAGATTGCGCCAGATATGAGGATCTGGCGTGCCATGCAGCATCAAAGAAGATTGCCTGACACTGACTCTAATGCAGAGACACCAGCGTCTGAAGAGGCAATCAAAGTTGATCGCCTCTCTCATATAAGGCGGCTTTGTCCAGTCACTGCCTTCAGCGCTATTGGCAAGAGATTGACTGCAGCACTGGCTGCAGCCAGGGCAGTAATCAGTAACAGTGTGTTGCCAAGCTCTGATGACATGTCCAGGTTGCAGCAGCAACTCCTTAAATGGATGGCTTTTCCACCCATGCTGCTAATGCAGTGCTTCAAGAAGGTCAGGCAGCAGAGCAGGGAACAGTTGCTGCAAGTGCTAGTGTAGTGTTTATGAGTGCTGCAAAGAATAGGATCTGCATTTCATGTGGCAATGTGCGAAGTCTGTAGTGCAAGTCTGCAGTGCTGAGGTAAGATGATGTACCCGTCGATGCCCAATTTGCAGGCCACGCATTGGTATTACTACTCAGATCTACAATGTCTGATGACACAGCAATAGTATCCTTGATTGCTGCGAAGGACTGGATCTGCCTTCCATGAGTTTGTGTGACACACTGTAGAGAGTTTGTCAGGACAACGACAGATGTTGTATCCCTGATGCATCGATGATATCAGTTTGCACAGCCTGCCAATATACATGCAGATACTGTAAAGCAAGCACGTATTGCACGAGCCATCTCTGACATACTCAATTTGTGACATTGGTCCTGATTCCAAAAGCAAAATTTGCATTATTAGTGACAGTGTCATTTTGCTACCGGTATTGGATGTCAAACTCTGACTCTTCATAGTATTACTAGCAAGCATATGTTGCGCAACATCTCTATGGCAATGACATGTGTCTGTTTCGAAGCAATATTGACGTGAGGCAGCACTAACAGGACCAGCAGCTAATGATGACACCTGTATGAAGACAGTATTCACAGACAACATTGCATTTACAGTAATGCTCAAACTTGTTGAGCAAGCACCAACCTTATAAGGAAGGCTTCCTAAATGCATCTCATTCATACGGCGACATTCTGCTGATACACGTAATTCAAAACAAGTCAGTCATTAGAATGTCGCCAAATAAAAATCAGGAAGTACCAAAGTTGAGGTCTGAATTATGGTCTACATCAAGCTGTGCAGGACACAATTCACTCATCACTAGCGGGGTAACACTCTATGTCAGCAAAATCGTCACAGCAACTGCTGTCCAAGTCTTTAAAGTTGCTCAGATTCAGGAATCTCATCTTGGGCCATAATTCGTAGCCAAGCTGCTTTGCAGGGCTCAGCCAATTTTTGCCTGCTTTTAGAACAATGTCTGAGTCACCGCGCAATACAGCAATGGCTGCATCACAACACGGATCAGTCAAGCCAATACCCCAGCAATGCTCACCAATTGTATTACGAGACAAGTCCAGTGTCTCTAGCTCAAAGCAAGCACCTTGAATCAGGTTTTGCAATGCTTTCACATCAAGATGGTTCCGTGCCAAGCTAAGCCTTTTCAGCAATGGCCAGGATCCATTGGCCAAGTGCACCATTGCAGCTGCATCAAGGTGATTGTTGCAAAGGTGGAGAGATTGCAACTTGTGCCAGTTGCCTTTGACCAATTCCTCTATGTCACATGCTGATAGTGAGTTTCTGTCCAGGTGAAGGCTTTCCAAATTTGGCCAGTTGCCCAAAGAGAGCAACCGAATTGTTGCAGCATCTAATATGCCACTTGACAAGCAAAGTACCTTGGGGTGCAACCACTCACACATCACCAAACTAGCTATGCTCTTTGCATAGACTGCGAGATTGCCAAGGTGCAAGCCCTGAAGGTTAGGCCAAATCTCTGCCAAATATGGAAAGGTCAGCGGCTGTGCTTCCAAGATCAAGATTCTTGAACAAGGGCCGGTGCGCTTCTGCTAGGGCCATGAGACCCTGGGTAGGGAGGTACAAGTTTTGGGAAAGATTCAAGCTCTCCAAGCATGGCCAGTTCCCTAGAGTCAAGTGGGCCAGGCCATCTGCATGTGGGGCCCTACAGCCCTGAAGGTTGAGCTTCTTTAGCTGTGGCCAGTTCCTTTTAGACAAGGTTTGCATGCACTGCTCATCCAAAAAGTTGTTTGACAAATCAAGCTCTTCCAGCCAAGGCCAACTGCCAGTTACCAAACACCAAAGCTTGGCAGCATCAGCGTCATTACAACGCATACTCAAGCGTCTCAGCCGTGGCCAATGTGCTTCAGCCAGAACCTTCCAAGATGCCAGCTGCAAACAGTTGTTGGTGAGATCAATTGCCTCCAGCAAGGGCCAATCTGCCATAGCTAGATCTGTAAGGCTTCTGGCCTCAAAGTTCAAGGGAGCTGTCATGTTAACGATCTTCAATTGGGACCACTGCCGGCTGACTAGCAGTGATATGTCTTCCACGCTGTGGATTTTCACACTGGTGGCAGTCTGATGCATCTGGCTGCGAAACTGCCTGCTGGTGGACAACAAAGCCTTTCTGGATCTGCGTGACATATGGCCAAGAACTTGGGGCACTTGCTGGATGATGTCTGAGAGCTGAGATGCTGACATGGTTGTTAACGCAATCTGAGTTGTGTTTTCTGTGGTTGCGACCATGAGAAAACCTGTAACATAAAATGATGAGCCTGAGAAATGTTCAGTCTGACTGTGTGATAACTGTGTGCCATTTCTGGGGAAGGTTTTGCATAACAGTAGTGGAAGCTGCACCTGTGATGTCCAGATCTTGAAGGCAACAGAGCTTGGTACCGTCTTGCTAGACAAACCCTCTGACTGATTTGCCTGAGTCAAGAGGCGAACACTGAGTATCAAACAACAGAATATGTCAGACTTTGCAGGAAGGTGGCAGGCTATGCTGATCAGCTTGAGTGTGCCAGGAGCTGCTTGCAGACACCTTTTGCCCGACTGGCACAGAGGCACAGTACGAGAACGACGAAAGGCAAATATTTGGCAAGCGTTGTTTGCACACAGTATACTTGCATACAGTGAAGAACCACAAAGTTGAGATGGCTACCCCAGCAACCCCCCCGGCGTAAAGATTGCTGTGATGCAGTAGACCGATCACTTGTGATTCACCACGGGCTGCTGAGGCGTAAGAGCACGCAGAGAAATGTCTTGTGCTGTTGCGGTCAGAAGGCTCAGCAGAATGTTGTACTACCCCTTTGAGCTACCCATTCGAGCCCGTTTGCCAACTGGGGGGGTGCACGTCTATCAAATCAAATCCTCAGCCAAAACCTGCGGTATGCACTGTGCGTTGCTATAGCTCTTTGGTTTTGCCATCATGGTCTGCCAGGAATCGAATGTGCTTGGACTGAAATTGAGCTGTGCAGGCAGGATTTACCTTGGCAAATGCTGCCTCTGGTCCTCTGCACTCAGACACCTCACCAGGTGTGGCAAGAAGGCTTTACTAGTCGTCTTTGAAGTGCAGCAGTCTCACCACGCAATATCTTGCTGCTGAGCAGTAGTGCTTGCAGATGTCCAGCAAGACAGTGCTCTTATCACACTGTCAGCAACAGTACGCTAGCGCATAGCAATGCAGCCAAACCAGCAGCCACCAATACCCCCAGGGCTGTTTCTCCACCACAAGCCAGGGCAGCTGCCCTTTTTGTTTGCCCACAAACCTATCCAGCTTTCTACTCAAATAGGCGCACACCAGCCAGATCACCAGAGCAGTTGGTGAGGCCTATGCATGCCAATGCGCCTAGGACTGCCATCAGTAACAGGGACTGACGGCAGGCCATTAACAGCCCTGTAGCCAGAAACAGCCCTGTGGCTCAGAATACCAAAGCTCTAGTGTGCCAACAGCCGCAGCTGACTTCACCGCTTCCCCTGCTGAGCATGCAGCACCTTTCTCTGAGCGCAATGTAGCTGCCAAACTTCCTCAGTCATCAGCAGCAGCATCTGCCCCCCAGATCATGACCGCACCATCAATCATTGCATCAGCCAGTTTGCTGCAAGCTGTTGCACATCAGCAGACACACTCTAGCTTGCAAGGTGTGTTACAGCCTGTGACTTTAACTTATCATGTGACTTTCAACCCTGCAGAGCAAGGTTCTGACATCACTGCATGGATATGGGACATGTGCTTACCTATAGCAAAGCCTGGACAGATCAAAGGCTTCTGCGTTGCAAGACTCTCGGGTTGTCATTGTCTGCCACTTGAGCTGCGGCTGTGTGTGGGAGTGCAAGCATTTGCTGAGTTACACGCTGACATGCAGTTGTGCACACCAGGCGGTCACAAAAGCATGTGCTCAATGTGATAATAGACCTTGTACAGCTGTGTCACCATGGTGGCCACCCTCAGGTTCAAAGTCGAACTGTTTAACAGCAAAGTCTGTAATTTGTGCCCTTGCTCACTTCATGTCTAAGCATAGTAAGTTGCCTTATGATGGCCTGTATTACATGTGTGGCAACGGCATTGTCAGCTATTGGTCCAAAGTGATTTGTACCTTGCAATACAGGTGGGTGACTCATTGGTGGTGGTCCTGCAGCAGCCAGGAGCTCCCACAAGTATGAACAGCATGATCTCATGCTCTTCACAGTTGTGGGAGCTACTGTCGCAATCTGTGTGGGCGTCATCAGCTCCTTGTGAAGTCAGCTGAATGAATTGGGGCAGGTAACAAGGGCTCAGCATGTAGGGCAGGCGCAGCGGTAGGCGAAACAGGGTCATGCTCAGCAAGCACAGCGTGCTCAGCATGCACAGTGGGCTCAAGGTCTGCAAGGGCCCCATGGTCTGATGAGAATGCAGCCAGGGCCTCGTGGGATACTTAGGCACAACTGCCACGATGAGTTCTCTGTCACACAGTTGCCAGGGCAGGGTGCAGATGCATTGGCAGTAGAGCATTCTCCACACACAAGCCATGATACACACCAGAGAACAGCACCTGAGGCTGTGATCCAGGCAAGGCTGCAGCACACAGCCCACATCCCAATCACAGCAAGCAGTTGCATCAGCTCTGCATGACATCATCACAATGCTACAGGCAGACAGAGAAACTGTGGCAGAGCAGATTGCGATCATGAGGTGTATCATTCAGCGACAAAGAAGACTGCCTGATACTGACTCTGATGCAGACAGACCAGCGTCTGAAGAGGGAATCAGAGTTGGTCGACCTGTACCAGACGTCTTCATCCGGTCAATGCCCACAGCTCTACTGGGGAGATTGACTGCAGCACTGGTTGCAGCCAGGGCAGTGATCAATAATAGTGTGTTGCCAAGCTCAGACGACATGTCCAGGGTTGCAGCAGCAACTTCATATATTAAAGCATTTCTACCCATGCTGCTAATGCAGTGCTTCAAGAAGGTCAGGCAGCAGAGCAGGGAACAGTTGCTGCAAATGCTTGTGTAGTGTGTACTAGTGCTCCAAAGTACTGAATCTGCATTCCATGTGGACGCGTGGCAATGTGCAAAGTCTGCAGTGCTGAGGTTCAGCGCGTTCCTGTCAATGCCCAATCTGCAGGCTACATATTGGTATCACTACTCAGGTCTACAATGTCTGATGAACACAGTAGTAGTATCGTTGATTGTGAAAAACTGCATCAGCATTCATGGGTTTGTGGGTAGAGACTTTGCCAGGACGACTACAGATATTGTATTCCTGATAGATCGCATCACAGATACACGTTCCCAGAGATGCACCAATTTGCAGAGCCTGCCAAACTACATGCAGATACTGTAAAGCAAGCATGTATTGCATGAGCCATATCTGACATACTCAATTTGTGACATCGGTCCTGATTACAAAATTTTGAAGCAATATTGCATTATTAGTGACATCTTGCTCTTGACTGTCAAATTTTCACTGTGCATGCCATGGCAGGCCAGCAAGCATATGGTGCGCAACATCACTGTGGCAATGACATGTGTCACTTCTGAAGCAATATTGACTTCAGGCAGCACTAACAGGCCAAGCAGCTAGTGATGACGCTTACGGTACATGGCAACATTCCAGTGATACACCTGATTCAACACAAGTCAGTCATTAAGATGTCGCACCTACATATTTAGGAAGTGCCAAAGTTGAGGTCTGAATCATGATCTACATCAAGCTGTGCAGGACACATTTCACTCATCATCAGCAGGGTGACACTCCATGTCAGGAAAATCGTCACAGTCACTATTGTCCAAGCATCTAAAGTTACTCAGATTCAGAAACCTCATTTTGGGCCATAGCCCATACCCAAGATATTCTGCAGGGCTCAGCCAGTTTCTACCTTCCTTAAGAACAACATTTGAGTCCCCGCGTAGTACAGCAATGGCTACATCACAACATGGACCAGTCAAGCCAGTACCCCAGTCACGGTTACCCCAGTTTCTACCAGTCATATTATCAGACAAGTCCAGTGTCTCCAGCTCAAACCAAGCACCCTTCATCAGGTTTCGCAATGCTTTCACATCAAGATGATTCTGTGCTAAGCCAAGCCTTCTCAGCAATGGCCAGGATCCACTGGCCAAGTGCACCATTGCAGCTGCATAAGGTGGTTCTCACAAAGATCAAGAGATTGCAGCTTGTGCCAATTGCCTTTGACCAACGCCTCTATGTCACATGCTGATAGTAAGTTTCTCCGCAGGCTGAGGCTATCCAAATTTGGCCAGTTGCCGAAGGAGAACAGCTGCGCTTTTGTACCATTTATTATGCTACGTGACAAGCAAAGTTCCTTGAGGTGTAACCACTCGCACATCACCAGACGGTCTATGCCGTGTGCAAAAAAATAGTTGTTGTCAAGGTGCAAGCCCTGAAGGTTAGGCCAAGCCTCTGCCAAACATGGAAGCACAGAAGGGTCAACTGCTGTGTTCCCAAGATCAAGATTTTTGAACAAGGGCCAGTGCGCTTTTGTTAGGCCCATGAGAGCCTGGGCAGGAAGGTACAAGTTTTGGGAAAGATCCAAGCTCTCTAAGCATGGCCAGTTCCCTGGAGTCAAGTAGGCCAGGGCATCTGCACGTAGATCCCTACAGCACTGCAGTGTGAGCCTTTCAAGTTGTGGCCATTTCCCTTTGGAAAAGGTCTCCATGCGCTCCACATCCATATAATTGTGTGACAAATCCAGCTCTTCCAGCATCAGCCAATTGCCAGTCACCAAATATTGAAGCTTGGCAATATTAGCACCACTGTTACGCAGACTCAACCGTCTCAGCCGTGGCCAATGTGCTTCAGCCAGAACCTTCCAAGATGCCAACTGCACACAGTTGCCGGTGAAGTCAATTGCCTCCAGCAAAGGCCATTTGGCTAGAAGCAGTGGTGACAGTTCAGCATTATACTGTTTGATCTTACTGCTTCTGAAACTAAGACTCTGTAACAACGGCCAATCTGCCATGGCTAGCTGTGTGAGGCTTCTGGCATCAAGGTCATGGAGGCCTCTCAGGTGGACAACCTTCAATTGGGACCACTGC